>Ga0206932_1006_pt1 | contig 68659 bp, 51 predicted proteins | sample Alteio_BWOrgHeat_18_FD_153244 | JGI IMG/M metagenome (GOLD analysis project Ga0206932, IMG submission 153244) | Enriched cells from forest soil in Barre Woods Harvard Forest LTER site, Petersham, Massachusetts, United States -... | ecosystem: Environmental > Terrestrial > Soil > Temperate forest >...
TATTGCTGTCCAGCATTTGCCTGAATTGTGTTATCCACTCGTTTGTATTCTCGCCGGTTTCACCGCAGTAGATTGGTACATTATATTTATTACTGAAATCAATGTATGATTGAACCACTTCTTTTGTAGGCGCTGTCCAGTATTTATGAAATGTATAAACAAGCTTATCGTCAAACGGTTTTCCAAACGCACCAAAATTTGAATCCCATTGTGCACCGCCTAAAAAGATCAAATGATTTTTATCAACCATTCTTACAGCGGCGGTTATTTTTTTATATAAAGGCTCAAGCCGTGGATTGAAATAAGCTGTATCATAAAAATGCGGAATAGGTTCATTCAACAGATCATAACCTAAAATTATTTTTTCATTTTTATAGTGTGCTGCAATGCGTGTCCATATCTCAATGATTTGCTGTTGCGCGTCTTCATCGTTAAATAAAAATGGATAACTATAACTGTCATCAATATTGTCGCCGGTTTGTCCGCCAGGTGCACAATGCATATCGAGTAAAATGTAAATGTTATCTTTTCTGCACCATTTCACTAATGAATCCAGTAACTCAAAACCATGATTCGCATTGTTCTCACCTAAATAATCTTCATTAGTAAATAAACGATAATTGAACGGAACACGAATAGAGTTTACGCCGGCAGATTTTAAATAATCAATGTCACCTTCTGTTATATAACTATGTAAATATTGTTGCCAGAATTTTTTTGTTGCCGATGGACCGATCAGTTCATTGAATGCCTCATTAATTAATCTTGGTGATGTTGCTTTTTTAAGCTTGAACATATAACCTTCAGGCACCAGCCAGTTGCCGAGATTAATTCCTTTCATTACAAAAGGCTTGTTGTTCAACATTAAATTTTTTCCATTCACATCAACAAAGCTTTGGGCATTTAAAGCAATTGTGCATGTAATAAAAAAGCATAGAAGTGACAAGCGCATAAAAATAATTTATAAATGAACAGTAGGTTTGCAGTAAAAGTAATAAACTATGTCTTTACAATTAGGCCGGGATGTTTTTGGTAACGAAGCTAACAAAGGAAATGTTTTATCAAAAGAAGAAGCAGAAAATTTATTGAATGATTGGGTAAAGAATTCACGATTGCAGTTGCACATGAAACAGGTTGCTGCATTAATGCATGCATGGGCAAAAGAAAAAGAAAATTTAAATGATGCAGATGTGTGGCGTTGGGAACTTGCCGGTTTATTGCATGATGCAGACTGGGATCAATGGCCGGAAACGCATTGTAAAAAAATTATTGAAGAATTAGAGCGAAGAAATGTTGATCCTGAAATTATACATGCCATTGCAAGTCATGGGCCTGAACATTTTGGTGTGCAGCCACAAACAAAAATGGATAAAATGTTATACGCATTTGATGAATTAAGCGGCTTGATTCATGCGTATTCTTTAATGCGGCCAAATGGTTATGAAGGCATGGATGTAAAAGGTGTAAAGAAGCGGTTGAAAGAAAAATCGTTTGCCGCCAATGTTTCGAGAGAAGATATTAATGATGCCTGTGAAAGAGCAGGAATATCACTTGATGAATTGATTGCTTTTATAATTCTGGTGCAATCAAAAGTTGAATAAGTTTTTCTCTTACCTATTTAAGTTTTTTAGAAATAATCAACAAGACTGCACGTCTTTCCCACGAAAGTGGGAATCTCATAATTAGTTTCTACGCAGTTTTATTATGAGATTTCCGGTCGGTGTCGGAAATGACGTTGGAGAGGCTGAGTTTTTCTCTTACCTGTTTGAGTCTTTTAGAAACCTGTCCGACCAGCTAAGGAGTACACAGAGATTTCTCTGTTTTCTCTGTGCGCAATTATCGCATTCTATTGCACAACAGTTGTATCAATAAGATTGATGGTGCGTGCCACATCATCATATTCGGTTATGCGGATCAGATTTAATAAAAATGCAGTCCATGTTCCCGGCGATTGTATTTTGTTACCAACAATGTTCACTGAATTATCCATCTGTTGTATGTAAACTTTGCTTTCATCACTTGTCATATTAGCAAGCAAAACGGCATTTGCCCATGAAACATCTCTGGCTTTATCTATACTGAAGTTCAACACAGCCATTTGTTTGCCGTTGGCAATTTTTGTAAGGAAACGCATCGGGAACCAAACTTCGCAAAGACATTCCTGTACATCATTTATCAGCGAAGCAATTAAGCTGTTGATGTGATTGAAATCATTTTGCAATGCATTGATTGCATTTCCCGGTGCAACTGTCGCAGCTGCAATGGCAAGATCAAGATTGATGTGTGTATTAATGCCCAGCAACAAATGTTGTAATACGATCAGTGATGGTTCATTGCAGCAATCAAAAACAGTTTTCCAGGAAGTAGAGCATGGGGATTTTGAATAGTAACAATTATATGCATCTATATAACGTTGCGCAAACAGCGCATCCAGTTTATCCATTCTTGTATTGTTTTCGAACTGGTTTGTATTTATACCATTGATTACAGCAGCCGTCATGCGTTTATACAAAGCAGCGAAATAACCTGCCCTGTTTTGTGTTGACAAACAATGTTGTTCAATCTGTGTAAGCTGGCTGATTACATCCTGAATATTCTGAATTTGCATACCTGAATATAAAATCATTTCTTAAATTTTTACTGAAATATTGATTGAGTTCAAGTTTATTAACTTTGCCGCTTTATGAAGCAGTTTGCTGTTCCCAATGTTTATCGTAGTGAGTTGATAAGCGCCATTAAGCAAAAAAGAAAACAGGAAGATAAATTAAAGAAAGATTTCTCTCCCACACTGCTTGATTTTGGCGCACTCAGAATTTATCTCGCAAGACATTTTGGTTTCTGTTATGGTGTTGAAAATGCAATTGAAATTGCCTTCAGAACTATTGAAGAAAATCCCGGTAAAAGAATTTTTTTATTAAGCGAAATGATTCACAATCCGCAGGTAAATGCTGATCTTAAAGAAAAGGGAATTGAATTTTTACAGGATACGCAAGGCAAACAATTAATATCATTTGATGCACTGAATGAAAATGATATTGTGCTGATTCCTGCATTTGGTACTACACTTGAAATTGAAAATATTTTACACGCAAAAGGCATTCAAACAGAAAACTATAATACAACCTGCCCGTTTGTTGAAAAGGTTTGGAACAGAAGTGGCCAGATTGCAGAAAAAGGCTACAGCATTGTAGTGCACGGCAAGCCAAAACATGAAGAAACCCGGGCCACTTTTTCACATGCATCTTCACAAACGCCAACCGTTGTTGTGAATGATATGAATGAAACAATTGAATTATCAAAATACATCACCGGGGAAAAACCTGCAGAAGAATTTTATACTGAATTTGCAGGACGTTATTCAAATGGTTTTGATATAACAAAAGATCTGCAGCGTTTTGGCGTGGTGAATCAAACAACACAATTAGCCACCGATACACAGGCCATTGCCGAATATTTAAAACAGGTTGTCAGGCATCATTACACCTTAAATGATACAAGTATACAGGCACGTTTTGCTGATACACGCGATACGCTTTGTTATGCAACAAACGATAATCAATCTGCGGCAACAGCATTATTAAATACTGATGCTGACCTTGCTATTGTTATTGGCGGATATAATAGCAGCAACACTTCTCATTTAGTTGAATTGTGTGAAGAAAAATTGCCCACCTACTTTATAGACAGCGCTGATAAAATAGTTTCTTCAACAGAAATTTTGCATTGCAACTGGAAAACAAAGCAGGAATATCTTACACAACAATATTTGCCATTAAAAAATCCTGTAAATATTTTAATTACCAGTGGCGCTAGTTGTCCTGATGCAGTAGTTGAAGATGTGATAAAAAAATTATCCTCTTTTTTTCAAACTGAAAAAAATCTTGATGTGTTGATAGGTGAGTTTGTTTAAGTTACCCCAATAAGGCGTATCTTATGTTTTTTATAATTTATAACACTATTTATTTTCACAAAATGGATAACAAAAATGATGTAGGTGTAGCCAAATTTTTAAGCTTACTTGGAATTTTATTTGCTATAATGATTGTAGTAGTCATTATATGTATAGCGTTGTAAATAAGTCAACGCTTATTACCGTTGTTGCCAACCTTACTGCAGTATACAGTTCTGTAATATGTAATAGTCATGTTTGCAAATTGTTTTTTGTCGGCTAATTGTTGATGTTGTTTATGGTTCCCACGCTAATCTTGGATCTGCTTTTTTTAAAACTTCTATACCGCCAATAGCTTTAACCCAGTTGACAATTTCATTTAAACCTGAGTAAAGATTAGTAACTGGCATATAATTCAGTTCGTGTTTTATTTTAGAGATATCAAGTACAAAATTTTTTGAAATGGTATTTATAAATAATGGGGTAGCATCACCAATTCTTAAAGCTGACATAAATTTTAAAATTCCGAGCGGCAAATTTTTTTCAGGCAAGTCAGTATTATATAGTGTAGTTAAAAGCTTTTTTACAACATCGTATAACACATAAGTTTTATCATCCGCAACATTATAAACAGTAAGTCCTTTTTTTTGAGACAGCATACAACTTTCAACGGCCATTGCAAAATTGGAATAATGCGTCATTGAAAGCTGCACATTCATACTTCCAGGTCTTATCATTTTATTGTTTCGTACAAGTTTTAATAATCTTGGCAAAAGCACTTTATCTCCTGCACCATAAATTCCCCGTGGTCTTAAAATAAAACAAGAATCGCTTGTGCAGGTTTTTTCTAAGATATCTTCTGCTAACAATTTTGATTTTCCATATCCTGATAATTTTTTGCCGGGTTTTTCGCCGGCCATTTCTTCTGAAATTGGTTCATCTGAGTTTGTATAAACAGAAGATGTGGAAGTGTGTATAAATGTTCTGCAATTTTTTGCTGCATCAGCAACATTTTTTGTACCAGTAACATTCGCCACGTAGAGTTTACTCCAGCTTGTTTTATCATCTGCAATTGCAGCTGTGTGTATGCATACATCAGCTTTTGGAAGCATGAAGGGAGCAGTAATGTCGGCACGAATATATTGCGCGCAGGAAAGCAATTTTACAGGGGGGTCTTCCATTCGCCCGCAAGCAATCACTTCATTACCTTTTGATGCAAACCAACGGGTGAGATACGCACCAAGCGAACCGGTTGCCCCTGTTATAATTATTTTCATGTGTACATATCATGTTTTCAATGGTCACATGGTCCCGCCAAAGCAGGATTCATCAGCGGTTGCTACAATTTACCTTGAAAATTGTATGGCTCATTTTATTTTATCAACTGCTGCCTGATTATTTTTCTATCTACTTTATTTTGTCTTCCTGAAAGCGGGATTTTCATAAATACAATTTTATCAGGCAATGCTTCTTTATCAATAGAATATTTTCCTGCCTTCAGCAGTTTCATTAATTCGGTTTCTGAATATTTTTCAGACTCAACAACCAAATAAACTTCTTCATCATGTTTTTCTTCTGAATAAATTCCAACCAATGCGGCTTCATCAACACCGGGAATATTTTTTATCGTCTTTTCATAAATAGCAGGATAAATATTTGTATCGCGGCGAATGATCATATCCTTTTTTCTTCCGTTCAAAACAAGTAAACCATCATCAGTAAAATAACCAAGATCGCCTGTATGATGAGGCGTTTCACGATCCTGTAAATGAAGATACCTTGAAAAGAGTTGAGGTGATTGAATTAGTATCTCGCCATCATCAGCTATTAAAAATACATTGCCTTCAAACGGCTTGCCTACTATATCGCCGGGATGTGTTGAATTGATCTTGTCTCTTCCATCAATGCTGCAGGTTATAAGATTTTCTGTCATTCCATACAAACACAAAACCTTTGTATGCGGCGGCGCAACATCGTATAACATTTCTACAAATTTTGGATGAACAGGAGCAGAGCCAAGAATAATAAGTTGCAGCGAAGCAGGAAGCAACCGGTTTTGCTTTTTGCAATAATCAATCAATGCTATATAAAAACTGGGTGGTCCGAAGAGACCGGTAATATTATTCTTTTCAAAAAAACGGAGTATCCATTTTGGAGATTTGTCTTTATCAAATAAAAACACGGGGTTGCCTGAACCAATGCCAAATAATAAAAAATGCGGCAGGTAAGCGGCAAGGCGAATATTATTATAAGAAGACAAAACATCTTTTATTTTTAAAAGACTTTTAAAAAGTGACTGCACAGAATGCACCACTCCTTTTGGTTCTGCAAGTGTGCCGGAAGTGTAAGTAACCATAAATTCTTCATCGGTATTATCTTCAAATGATATTGCCTGCGTTGGTGCGGAATAAAGTGTACTATAGTTGAGATAATTTCCACGCAAAGGCATCTTTTTTCCCGTTGCAATAACTGCTGCTTTATTATTAAATGAAAAATAAAAAGGGTGGTTTGAAAATTTCATATATAAATAAAGCAGTAAGGAATTTTCTTTTAATAATAATAATCTTGAGTCAATAAACATCCATTGAGGATTGAACTGTTTTAATTTAGATTCAAAATTATCGCGGCCCATTTCCGGGTCTATAATAGCCATCATTCCTTTAAGCAGGTTGACAGCAAAAAATATTTCAAGAAACTCTTTGCCGGCTGGTACAATAATTACAATGCGGTCTTTCTCTTTGAAACCTTTTTCGCGCAATCCATTTGCCAGCGCAATACTTTTTTGATACAACTCTGCAGCATTTACCGATTGACCGCTTTTTGAAAAAACAATCGTATGTGCAGGTAATTTTGAAAGTGCATCTAAAAAAGGTGTACGGTAAAATTTTGCACTTATTTCCATATCATCAGTTGAATTGAAATGCTGATGCCCGCAGCGAGCCCGATGATGGCAATCTTGTCACCATGTTTTAGTAATCCATTTTTTTGCGCAGTGTAAAGAGAAATAGGTATTGAAGCAGATGCAGTGTTGCCGTACAGATCGCACACCTTAATCATTTTATGCCTGGGAAAACTTGACACGGCAGCTAATACATCAAATGATTTTGAGGAAACCTGGTGCGTGAATATGTAATCTATTTCCGATAACGTTAAACCTGCTTCTATAAAACAAGACTGAACAAAACCGGCGCCTTCTTTTATAAATACATTTGCGAGTTCAGCAGTTTCTCCTTCAAAATAACTTTTTTCAAAATCTGCCGGAAACATAGTACCACCACCTTTAATCGTACATAATTCCCAATGCTTCCCTACCGTTTTAAATTTTTGAAAGTATATGCCGCAACCGTTGGCAGATTGTTCTACCATTACTGCAGAGCCTGCATCTCCAAAGCTTAAAGAAGCTAGCCGTTTTTTTAAATCTTCTGCATCGTTTGGTTCAAACCGAATGCTTGTACTTGTTTTTTCTCCGGATACGATCAATATTTTTTTATACGTATTTGCATCAATAAAAGAGCTGGCTATCTGCAAAGCAGTAACAAAACTGTTGCATGCATTTTTAACATCAAAAGCCGGACAATTTAAACCAAGTTTGGCCTGTGCAATATTTGCTGTTGCTGGTTCAAACAAATCACTGCTTGCCGAAGCAAAGATCATGCAGTCTATAGTTTCAGCACCATGTTTCTCAACTAAACTTCTTGCAGCATTCGCCCCAAGATCAGATGCCTGCATATCAGCATCAGCATAACGCCGTTCCCGTACACCAAAAAGGCGTTCAATTGAACCTTCAGGCAATAATTTTTCTTTTTTGTTTATAAGATTTTCTAATTCGAAACTGCTGACAGTTCTTTCAGGCAGAAAAATTTCAATATCGCTTATATATGGTCTCAATGTATTTCGGCATTTAAAAGCCATTTCCAAAATGACTTTGTGAACCTGTTGAACCCGTTAAATTCTTTTACAAACTCAACAGCAGTTTTAAGGCAATTATGAGAAAAATTAATTCTGTAATTTTTTCTTGCTGACTTGTATATTTTCTTCGGATTTGTAATGCCGGCACGTTCAAAAACTTCTTTCTTTACATACATCGTTATCATGAAATGAATATGTAAAGCCATTATAATGCTGTAAATACTTCGTTTTACAGCGCCTGCATTTTGAGTATAGTCTTCAAGATATTTTTTTGCGAAATAGATATGGCGTCCTTCTTCTACCTGGTGCAGCTCTGCAATTTTGCGCAAAACTGAATAAACTTTTTCATCTTTTTGAACAGCTCTTCCAACAGCATCTGATACAAATTCTCCCGCAATCATTGCCATAAACATCCATGAGTTTGGCAAGTATTTACAGGATATTTTACTCCAAAAAAAATGTTGCCCTGATGGAAGTATAGGCTTCCCGTTAAGCGATTCGATTCCGCGGCCAAACATTTCCATGTGACGCGTTTCTTCAATAATTTCACGATACATAAATTTTGTTTCGGCACTTCCGGCATTCAGCTTAACAATTTCCCTGCTTAAAAATTTTACACCCAATGCTTCAGACCATGCATAAGAATACATGAACTGAACTGCTTCATGACGTTCTATCTCTAATATCTGTTCATCACTTAAATCTTTATAAATTGGTAAGCCTGCTACCGAAATAAAATTTGCAGGAAGAAAACGCTCTTCTTCTGTTCGCCTGTTATTCCACGGTATATATGTCTCCGGCAATAATGGTTTTTCAATACTTATGCGGGTTAATCGCTCAATTGTAGCATTATCCATATCTACGGGATGTTGATTGAATAAGTTCGGCTAGTAAAGTGTTAGCATCAGCAGGTACATAGCGTGATCTTATTATTTAGAAATTCTGTCTTTATAAAACTAAGATATTTATATAATATTTACACATTTCGTTTTACAACATGCAGGTATGAATTGATAACTGATCAGAATTTTTTTTCCGTTTGATTAATTGGTATTGATAGCGTGTTATAAAGATTGATAGAACTGTTATCAATCTTAAAAGCTTTTATTGAAAACAGAGTTCTAATTTTAAATGCTATTAAAAGAGCAACCACTAATGTTTGATTTTGTTCTTGCTTTAAAACTTACCGCACAAACGTTTTCATTAAAAAAAGACAGCCTGCGTTATCCTGGCGGCAAGCGCATATTAAGTGCTTTCTTTATCCTTCCTTCTTTTTTTGTTTTAATTATTATAAACAGGATTTTTATGCTGGCGGATTGGCTTTTATTTCCTGGTTTCAGAAAAATGAAATTGAAAAAAGCAGGTTTTATAATTGGTGTTCCGCGCAGTGCAACAACTTATCTTTTTAATATTTTAGCACAGGATACGAAACATTTTACATGCTTTAAACTTTGGGAAATTATTTTTGCGCCTTCTGTTATTCAGAAATATATTTTTTCAGGCATTATAAAAACAGACAGGTTTTTCGGCAAACCGCTTTATCATTTTTCTCTTTGGCTGGATAAAATTTTCTTTAGTAAAATTTCGAAACTTCATAAGTTCAGCTTATCTCAAGCTGAAGAAGATGAAATGCTTTTGGTCTATGCATTTTCAAGCATGTATCTTACTTTCTTTTTCCCCGGTGTTCCGGCACTTGATCCGCATCTTTTTTTTGATGAAAATATTTCTTTACAAAAAAGAAAAAAAATAATGCTTTTTTATAAGCGTTGTGTTCAGCGGCATGTATATGTTTTTGACAGAAAAGAAGAAAAAATTTATCTCTCAAAAAACCCTTGCTTTATTTCAAAAATTGTTTCAGTTGCCGAAACATTTCCAACAGCAAACCTTATTTACATGTTGCGTTCTCCACTTAAAACTATTCCTTCTACAATTAGTCTGAATGCAAATATTTATTCTGTTTTCTCAGGTGAGATAAATGAAAATCCGTTTGCAGAAAAAACAACCGGCGTAATCATTCATTGGTACAAGGCGGCAAACGATGCCATTAAAAAGTATTGGGATAACAGAAATATAATCGTTCCTTTTAAAAAAATAACATGCCAGCCGGAAATAACAATATATGATGTGTATAGATTTCTAAAAATAGAACCCGGCACATTAATGCAGACGTTATTAAGTAATGAACAGCATATTGCTATAGGTTATAAAAGCAGTCATAAGTATAAGGAACAAGATGCTACTATTGAAAACGAAATTGCTTTACAGCTTGACTTTATTTTGAATGGAAAATATAAAGACGAAATTTAATAACTATTCTCTAAAGAAAACTTTCGCTTTTACCGCTCTGCGAAGTTTCAGACTTTTATTTCAGTTTGTTTCTTCATCGCCGTTCTGTACAACATCAATCCAAGCAATGCAAAACAAATCACACCCAACAATGCATACACATTAACACCTAAACTTTTTTCCAATGCAGGTTCAAGATTTATGGTTTCAAGAGATGCAGCAATTTTATCACTTCCCGCAATTAACAGCGCAACAATAACGCCGGCTAATGCTCCGCCGGCAACCAACCCTGTTGCAAACAAATTGCCTTTACCCAGATCATCTTCTGCTATTATTTCCCCTCTTCTTTTTCTGCGCCAGTCAACCAATCCACGAATGGCGCCGCCGCAAAATATAGGAAGTGTTGTGCTTAAAGGAAGATAAGCGCCAACAGCGAAGCTTAAAGAATTTACGCCGCAAAGTTCCATTGTGACAGCGAGTGCAACGCCAACAAATACAAACTGCCAGTCAAGATTAAAAGATAAAATTCCTTTTATCAATGTTGCCATTAACGTTGCCTGCGGAGCAGGAAATTTATCTGTACCAATAGCATGTTGAAAACCTTGTTGCACCATGTCAGCCGTTGGTTTGTCAAGAATTTTTATAGTGATACCAATTACAAGCGATGAAACAATTGCACCAATAAACAAAGCAATCTGTTGATTGCGCGGCGTAGCACCTACAATAAAACCTGTTTTCAAATCCTGCGATGTTGCGCCTGCGTTTGCTGCAGCAATACATATCATTCCGCCAACAACCAGCACCATTGGTTCATACGTTTTGCCGCTCCATCCAATACCAATAAACACTAAACATGTACTCATCACTGTTGCTATCGTCATACCGCTGATCGGGTTATTGCTTGAACCAATAATGCCTACAATGCGTGATGAAACTGTAACGAAAAATGCACCGAATATTACTACTAAAATTCCCAACAATAATTTGCTGCCAATTGAATCGCCGGGGATCATTGGAATAAAAGCCATTAATAAAATCAATGCAATGCTGCCGAATAAAACCACTTTTAAACTCAAATCTTTTTCTGTGCGTAATTGTGTGTTGCCTGCTTTGCGGTCTTTAATAGAACCAATACTTTCTTTGAAGGATGAAATGATAGTTGGAATAGTTTTCATCAACGTAATAAAACCACCTGCTGCAACAGCGCCTGCACCAACCTGCCGTATGTAAGCACGATAAATTGCATCGGATGTATCATCAAATAAATGTGTTGCCGGATTCCATCCGCCGGGACCGCCCGCAGTACTTAAATCTTTTAAATAACCAAGCTTAATCAATTGTGATGCAATGATAGTTTGATCATGAATTAATGTTGCGAGCAATGGATTAAACACGAGCCAGCTTAATACACCGCCGGCAACTAAAGTTCCGGCAATGCGCGGACCGATAATATAACCAACACCTAAATATTCAGGTGTAATCTCACCACTGATTTTTGCCGCCGGAAAATATTTATTGGTAAGTTTTGTTGTGTATTCGGGCACTTCAGAAATAATATGTAACACTCTTTGAAAAAATGCATATAACATGGCAACTCCTAAACCAATGAATGCAGTCTTCGCAATATCGCCGCCCTTTTCACCTGCTTTTAAAACAGATGCACAAGCTGTGCCTTCAGGGTAAGGTAATGTTGCATGTTCTTTTACGATCAATGAACGGCGTAAAGGAATCATCATTAATGTTCCTAACAAACCACCAAAAATGGCAAGAATTAATATCGTTATATAATTAAAAAAATCAGCGCCAACACTTTTTCCATTCACCATTGATAAAAATAAAAAACCAGGCAATGTAAAGGCCACGCCGCTTGCAATACTCTCACTGGCAGAACCTGTTGTTTGTATGATATTATTTTCAAGAATCGTTGTTTTTAATAACCGTCTGCCGATTGTGATTGCAATAACAGCAATCGGAATGGATGCACTTACTGTTAACCCCGCTTTTAATGCGAGATACACGTTTGCTGCACCAAATAAACAACCCATAATACATCCCATTACGATTGCCTTCACAGAAAATTCTTTCATCTTGGTTTCGGGTGAAATGAATGGCTTGAAGGAAGTTGGTTCGTGCATGTTATTAAAGTTAAAAGTCAAAAATAAAAACTAAAAAAGCGATGTGATCACATCGCTTTAAATATAGAATGAAATTTAATTAATCATCAGAAGCCGCAGCTTCTTCTACAATTGTATTCAATCGTTTGGCCAATGGCAATAATAAAAAGCACGCAATAATTGCGGCAACTGCACTAATGGCAAAGAATACAGCTTTATTATCAAACTTATCCCAAAAGCCCGCAAGAATACCTGAGATTTTTCCGCCCAATGAAGTTGTGATAAACCAGCCGCCCATCATTAATGCCGTTAATCTTCGCGGTGCAACTTTTGATGTAAGCGATAATCCAACAGGACTTACAAATAATTCACTGATGGTAAATACACCATAACTGCTAATCAGCCACCAGCTTGAAACTTTGTTGAAATAAATATTGGTTGCCATACATGCGCCAATCATTACAACAGATGATAAACCTGCGATTAATGTGCCCCATGCAAATTTGCTTGGTGTTGAAAGTGTTTTGCCAATTCGTTGTCGCCATGCAAAAAATGCAACAACTATCGGTGTTAAAACAATTATCCAGAATGGATTGACTGATTGATATATTTCAGTTGATATTAGTTTTAAATCCTGGCCTTCGGGCGGATATTTATCTTTCGGCAAATTTTGAAAATATAAATCGGTTCCTTGTTTGGTTAATACTTTTCCTTTTTCATCATGCTGCGCACGAAACTGTTCATCAACAATCGGTACTTCAGTAGGATTTGTATTTACTGATTCTAAAAATCCAAAAGGTTTTAATGCGGGCTGAATAACTTTAGAAGCTTCACGATCTGTATAAGTTTGCGCCCATATTGTAAGTGCTGTTGAGTTTTGATTATAGATGTTCCAGAAGATGATGGAAACGCCAAATAATATTAATAAAGTACTGATGCGTTTCTTTTCAAAACCTTTTGCTTTATACCATAAGCTGAAATAAAAAATGATGATAGGAACACATGCAAAAATGAATGCATCATTTGAATCAGAACCTAAAATATTACCAGGAATAAACCAACCAATTAAGCCTGCAACAATTGCCGGTAAAAAAACGCTTGCAAATATTTTTGAAATAGGCATATCACCTTCCTGAACAGGTTTTATAACATCAGCGTGCTTTACATGTTTCAACCCAAATGCAAACCATATTAAACCAAGCACCATTCCAAAACCTGCCGCAGAAAATGCAATGCCCCAACCATTATTATCCTGGTATTTATTGTGCAGATAGGCCGCTACGAAATTGCAAAAGAACGCACCGATATTAATACCCATGTAAAAGATATTATAAGCAATATCTTTTTTGGGTTTCAGATCAGGACGATTATAAATATTACCCAACAACGTGCTGATGTTTGGTTTAAAAAATCCATTACCAACAATAGCTGAAAACAAACCAGCATACATTACTGCATCACTTCCGTTTAAAGCAATTAAAAAATATCCAAGCGCCAATAAAGTACCACCTAAAAAAATTGATTTTGTATAACCTAAAACTCTATCTGCAACCAAGCCGCCAATAAACGGTGTTAAATAAATCAACGCAACATAAGTGCCTACTATGCTTACCGCTGCCGCAGTATCTAAACCTCTTCCTCCATGGCCAACAGTATCGGTTAAATACAAATAGAAAATACCTATCATTAAATAATAACCAAAGCGTTCCCACATTTCAGTAAAAAAACAAACATATAAAGCACGTGGATGTTTGCCTGTTGCAGTAATTGGTTGGTTCATGTTATTGATTTTCGTTAGAGTTATTGACGGCTCAAAATAAGCAGAATTTCTAATAACTGGTTCTAAATTACCTAAGCAAAAATCTTTCGCTTTAAAATATATAAACCAAAATCTTTAATTGTTTGGCAAATATTTAAAATAATATAGCACACTTGTATGACACTGATTATGCATAAAAAAAATAAAGCTGTTTCATCTTTTTGAAACAGCTTTATTTTTAGTAAGATATCTATTTAAACTTTCTTTCTTTAGATGCAGGCTTCTATCTGCTTATTATAAAATTACTACGTAAAGTATTGCTGCCGTTGTTTATTTCAATATAATATATCCCTGGAAAAATATTGGATAAATTATAGTGATACGTATTATCACCTTTAATTGCATATTCAGCTTTTTTAGTAATTGACAAGCCTGTCTTATCATATATTACAAGATTTATTTTTCCCGTTGCAATACTGTTGTAATTAATCGTTATGTTACCAACAGAAGGATTAGGAGAAATAGAAACGTGGTTTGCGCTTGCAGCCATTATATTGGAAGCCACTGCTTCATCTTCGCTGGTATTGGTAAATGAGCTTGTTGCATAATCAGGATTGCCATTTTTCCAGGCAACAGGATATCTTGAACATTGACCATTTATTTTTTCATTTACGCCAACAGGATAGCAGTATGGTTCCGAATAAATGCCATAAGGGTCAAAGAAATACCATTGCGAATCCGTAGGATCTTTATAAGTAAAGAAAATATGTAGATGTGTATTGGTATTTGTTGTTCCGTCAGTACAACCGCAACCACCAGGCCCGGTACTCCCGGCCCATCCAATTACTTGCCCTGCACTAACTGTTGTATTCAACAGGCTTGCATCAATTTTTTGAGATTCTTTGCCCCAATGCGGTATATCAGGCTTGCGTTGTGTTTTATCTGCAGGGCAACCTGTTGAATTAAGATAGTGTTTATAATTAGTTTTATACTTTACATTATCATCATCTTTAAGTGTTGGTACAGTTAAACTCCAAGCTGCATCACAATCATGCAAAGGGCCATTTTGCAGGTGCATATAAATAGTGCGGTAAGCATCTTTTTTAGTGCCAACATCGTGGCTTATAACCATTGTATTGCCAGACCATTCATCCCATCCTATATAAATTACTTTGCCAGCGGCGGCGGCCACTACCTGGAATGTTTTTCCATCGTTACGGTAGTAATCAATTGCATGGTGCCATGTGCCGTTACTGTATCTCCAGCCGTTGTGCCCCATGCTGCTTGCAGGTTCTTTAAATGGTAATGTAAAAATTTGATCTTTTGCTCCAAACAACACTGAATTACGCAGGTAATAATTACTGCCTATTTGTAAATTTGGCCACCTGTAGTAAACATGATCACCTTTTATTGGTATAGGGCAACTATTGGGGTTGCCTTTGCAATGATATGTGCCGGTGTAAATTCCGTAATTGTAAGTATCTCTTCCCTGAGTAGTAGGATCATCGGGCATTAATGCATGATTAAGACATGAAACATCACAGGTAGATTCATACGTTTCAAGATTGACCAGCCGTAAATTAGCAGCGCCTAACTCAGCCCATTTTGAAGTAGTGCTTTCCCAATCAGTTCCATTCCACAACGCATAGTTATCTGTGCCTGCTCTCCATATACCAAGGTAAACACGGGTATTACCCTGAAGATAACTGCTTACATTTATAAGCCGTAGATTTTGTGCGGCCAGTTCCTGCCATTTAGCGGTAAAATCATTCCAGTTTAAACCGTTATACAGTGCATATCCGTCAGTGCCGGCACGCCACACGCCTGTATACAAACGTGTACCGTTTTGAACATAACTTGCCACATCAATTAACCTTTGATTTTGTGCTCCTAACTGTTGCCATTTAGTAACAAAAGCACTCCAGGTTAATCCTCCGTATAAATAATAACCATCTGTGCCGGCACGCCAAACACCTACATATAATCTTTTACTGCCTGAAGTATAAGTTTCAATATCAATCAGCCTTAAATTTTGTGCTCCAAGCTCTTGCCATTTAGCAACAAAATCGGCCCACTCTACGCCGCCATATAATGCATAACCATCAGTGCCTGCACGCCAAACGCCGTTATATAAACGCTGGCCATTTTGTACATAAGTTGAAACATCAATAAGCCGCTGGTTCTGGCTACCTAAAGTTTGCCATTTTGCAACCAAAGCGCTCCATGTAAGTCCACCATATAAATAGTAGCCATCAGTGCCTGCGCGATACACACCAGTGTATAAATCCTGCGCAAAACTTTGTGATGTTAGAAAACAGATTAGAAGTATATTAAGCAATTGTAATTTGAGTTTCATGTTTTAGCCTTTAAATTGTTTAAATAATTTTTGAATTGATTAGTTTTTGGATTTTGGTGAAATTTGATTTGACGGTACTCATTTTTTTTGAGTAGTTTGTAAATGGTTTAACTGCGGATAGAAATTTTTTTCATGATTAATTTATTTTAGACCACGAAATTATTTTCACAAAAGAGTCTGCACAATCCCGAATGTGAGGGGTAAATCTTTTTGGAATTGAACTGTGTTTTTAAAAGATTGAAAATATCCCGTACTTAATCAACTTGCTACATAACCCAAAAATTAATTCAAACATCTTTCCTTAAAATGAGTTTAACTTTATTTAGCTATGCTGATTAATACCAGAACAAAAAAAAATATTCAGCTTAAATGCAACCGGGCAGTTGTACTTAATTCCGGCTTATTAAAAATAATTTTTTGCTCTTGTTTTTTTTGTTGCTTTTTTAATGCATTTACACAGCAAAAAAATTCAGGTGCAACAGGCAAAGTAGTTAGCAGTTTATTAGTACAGCAAATAAATAAACTTTCAAACAAATCATTGGATTTATCTGCAGAAAATCCTGATTCTGCAATACAATTAGCAAAGCTTGCTTTGAAAATATCAGCTGAATCAAAAAATGATACAGCATTTGGTTATGCTTATAATGCTATCGGCTGGAGTTGGTATTGTTTAGGTAGCAGGGATTCTGCAGAATATTACCTGTTAAAATCAATTTCTTATTTCCATAAGTCAGGATATTTTTTAATGGAAGGAGGAAGCTTGCTTAATCTAAGTTATGTTTATCAGGATGGAGAAGAATATATAAAACTGCTGAACTGCTTAAAAAGAGCAAGGCCTTTAATTGAACAAACAAAAGATGAAGATAAATTATCAATGATAGATTTAATGATGGGTTCAACTTACGGCGATATGCAGATGTATGACAAAGGGAAACAATTTATATTATCAGCAATTGCTACGAACAAAAAATTTGATTCGGCAAACGGGAACCTTTCATCGTGCTATTCAGCTTATGGTTACCTGCTTATGCAGCAAAAAAATTATGATTCAGCGCTGTATTATTTTCATTTAAATTATGCGGCGGGCAAACAGGCGTATGACCCTGAAACTATTGCCCTGGCAGCTGATAATTTAGGCGAAACATTCCGAAAAAAAAGTATTACTGAAAACTGTTCCTCATGTATTGATTCCGCATATTATTATTATAGCCTGGCGTTGCATTGGTTTACTGCTTTAAACAGTCCTGGTAATATTGAATATGCACATATAAATCTTGGCAGCATCTTAATTATTAAAAAACAATATCAGCAGGCAGAAAAATTTCTTGCACAGGCTTATCATTATTTTAATTTGGTACAGGATGTAAAATATGCTTATAGTGCAGCAGAGCAGTTGAGTATTTTATATAACGAAATGGGCGATTATAAACAGGCATATAGCTTTAATATCATTACACAAAAATTCAGGGACAGCGTCAACAATAAAAACCGCGCAGATTCAATTGCAAAAATATTCGGACTGTATGAAACGGAAAAAAGAGACAGAATGATTGAATTACTGAATGCAAAGGCAAAGCTGGATAAAGAAGAAATTTCAAAACAACATATAATAGCACTGTTTTCAATCATCAGCATTGTATTGGTATTGATTTTATTTATTGTATTGTTTAACCGCAGCCGCATTAAGCAACAATTGAAAGAAGTAAAAATCCGCAACCAGCTTGCTGCAGATCTGCATGATGAAGTAGGGAGTTCTTTAAGCAGTATTTTATTGTTAAGCAAAATGGCAGCAGGTTCGGAAAATATAGAAAAGAACAATAGCAGTATGCTTGAAAAAATTGCATCCAATACAAAAGAAGTAATAGATAAAATGGGTGATATAGTTTGGATGATGAATCCTAAATATGACGAAGGAGGAAATGTGCGTGAAAAACTGGAGCAATATATTACAAGAATAAAAGATGTTGCTGCATTTAAAGTTCATCTGGAAATAGATAAATCAATAGATGCACTTAAATTTTCAATGGAAACAAGAAAAGCCATTTTTTTAATTTTTAAAGAAGCGGCAAACAATACATTAAAATATGCTGATGCAAAGAATATGTTCATTCAATTGAAAATGGTTGAGAAAAATATAGAATTTATTATTGCAGACGATGGTAAAGGGTTTAATTCAGCAACAGTTGTTTATGGAAATGGCCTTGACACAATGGCTTTGCGTGCAAAAAATTGTAAAGGGCATTTTGAAGTTCAATCATTACCAGGTAAAAGCACAGAAATAAAAATCAAAATTCCTATCCCTCATATTCGGCAGAAAATTTAAAACATAGAATGCCGAACTTGCAGCATGATTACCGCAAAAAAAATTGCCGTTGCTATTTTTGAAGACAACAAACACCTGCGGGAATCACTTCAATTGCTCATTTCATCATCAAACCAGTTTGAGTGCATTGGTGCATTTGCAGATACACGAAATGTAATTGCAGTAATCAATAAGCTAATGCCCGATATAATTATTACAGATATTGAAATGCCGGTAATGAATGGCATTGATGCAACACGGTTGATCAAAAATAAATTTCCTGAAATTCCTATATTAATATTAACCGTGTTTGATGATAGTGAAAGAATATTTCAATCATTACAGGCAGGCGGTAATGGTTATCTTCTTAAAAATTCTTCACCCGCTGAAATTTTAAATGCATTAACGGAAGTATATAATGGCGGCTCTGCATTATCACCTGCTGTAGCAAGAAAGGTGATACAATATTTTCAAACTGCACCGGTTCAGCAAAACGATTATCATCTTACAACAAAAGAAAAAGAATTGCTGCAATGCCTTGTACAAGGAATGAGTTATAAAATGATTGCCGATGCTATGATGATATCTTTTGAAACCGTAAAATCGCATATAAAAAACGTTTATAAAAAACTGCATGTAAGCAGTAATTCAGAGGCCGTTGCTAAAGCTATAAAGCAGAAGATCGTTTAATGAAATTCTGCTGGAAAAACAATCTTCAGATATCTTCGGAAAAATTTATGGCAAAAGCCATTACATTCGCCGCTTTAATTACCACATGAATATTCTTCTATTAGGCAGCGGCGGCCGCGAACATGCGTTGGCATGGAAAATAACCCAAAGCAAACATTGTTCTCTGTTATTTATTGCTCCGGGCAATGCAGGCACTTTGCAGTACGGAAAGAACATTAATATTAATGTGAATGATTTTGAAACCATTAAAAAAATTTCAATTGAAAATAATATTGAGATGATTGTGGTTGGTCCAGAAGAACCATTAGTAAAAGGTATTTATGATTTCTTTATTAATGATGAAGAAACAAAACACATAAAACTCATTGCGCCTTCAGCCAACGGCGCACAACTCGAAGGCAGCAAAGCATTCTCTAAAAAATTTATGCAGCGAAACAATATTCCAACGGCTGCTTATGCTGAGTTTACAAAAGAAAATTTTGAAGAAGGGAAATCATACATAAAACAACACTCATTACCTGTTGTTTTAAAAGCTGATGGTTTGGCTGCCGGTAAAGGTGTTGTAATTGCAACAACAACCGAAGATGCATTGATTGCTTTTGAAGAAATGCTCATTCACCAGCAATTTGGTGAAGCTTCAAGCAAAGTGGTGATCGAAGAATTTTTAGATGGAATTGAGTTGAGTGTTTTTGTTATAACAAATGGAAAAGATTACAAGATCATTGGTCATGCGAAAGATTATAAACGCATTGGTGTTGGAGATACAGGATTGAATACCGGTGGCATGGGTTGTGTAAGTCCTTTGCCTTTTTTAACGGATGCATTCATGCAAAAAATTGAAACGAAAATTATTCAGCCAACTATTCAAGGTTTGCAAAAAGAAAATATTATTTATAACGGCTTTATATTTTTTGGTTTAATAAAGGTTGGTGCTGAACCATTCGTTATTGAATATAATTGCAGAATGGGTGATCCGGAAACGGAAGTTGTAATACCTCGTTTGAACATTGATTTGACCGAATTATTTTTATCTATTTATAATAATACATTGAACGATATAGTTATTGAATTTGATGAACGAGCATGTGCAACTATTGTGGCTGTGAGTAAAGGTTATCCCGGTGTGTATGAAAAAGGGAAAGTGATTGAATTCGACAATTCGACGATTCGGCAATTTGATAGTTCAATAATTTTTCATGCAGGAACAAAGACAAATGAGCATAATGATGTTGTAACAAATGGCGGGCGTGTTTTAGCTGTTACATCTTTTGGCAGGAATATTGCCAATGCTGTACAGCTTTCAAAAGAAGTTTTAAGCAGCATACATTTTGAAGGGATGTACTTTAGAAATGATATTGGATATGAATTTAAAAGTCAAAATTAAAAATTCAAAACAGAGCATTTAGTTCTAACCTTTTGCTTTTGAATTTTGACTTTTACCTGCTGAACAGAATTTGTGCAGTTGCAGTGTTGCGACGCAACGAAGTTTAATAGCATTTCTGCAGTTGGTTACCAAATAAACTTTACAACTAAAAAAATAACATTTGTGCATATTAACAAAAACCTTTAAAACACTTAAATATGCCCTTTGTAAATTCAAATTATTTCGTACACCTTTGCGAACATTACAATAACATAAGTAACTATATATAAGAATGGGACTTTTTAATTTTTTTACACAGGAAATTGCGATTGATCTTGGCACCGCAAATACCCTGATTATACATAACGATGAAGTGGTGGTGAACGAACCATCAATTGTTGCCTTGAACAGAAATAATCCAAAAGAAGTTTTAGCAGTTGGTAAACGTGCTTTAATGATGCACGAAAAAACGCATGAAAGCATTCGCACAGTTAGGCCTTTAAAAGATGGGGTGATCGCTGATTTTAACGCTGCAGAATTAATGATTAAGGAAATGATCAAAATGATCTATCCTAAAAAACCATGGATAGCGCCGCGCTGGAGAATGGTGATCTGTATTCCTTCAAGTATAACAGAAGTTGAAAAGCGTGCAGTACGAGACAGTGCTGAACAAGCCGGCGCAACAGAAGTTTACCTGATACATGAACCAATGAGTGCGGCGCTTGGAATTGGTATTGATGTAGAAGAACCTGTTGGTAATATGATAATTGACATTGGCGGGGGAACAACGGGTATAACTGTAATTGCGCTGGCAGGTATTGTGTGCGATCAAAGTATACGTATTGCAGGCGATGAATTTACCGCTGATATTATGGAAGCATTGCGTCGCTATCATAGCTTATTAATCGGCGAACGCACAGCAGAGCAAATTAAAATTACAATTGGTGCTGCAATGAAAGACCTTGAAGTGCCTCCTGAAGATATGCCCGTGAATGGCCGCGACCTTGTTACCGGCATTCCAAAACAAATTATGGTAAGCTACCAGGAAGTTGCAGAAGCATTGGATAAATCAATATTTAAGATTGAAGAAGCTATTTTAAAAGCGCTGGAAACAACACCTCCTGAACTGGCTGCCGATATTTATCGTAGAGGTTTGTATTTAACCGGTGGCGGCGCTTTATTACGTGGTTTGGACAAACGTTTAAGCCAGAAAATAAAACTGCCTGTTCATATTGCAGAAGACCCGCTGATAAGTGTTGTAAGAGGAACAGGATTGGCTTTAAAAAATTATCAGCGCTATCCTTTTGTAATGAAATAAATGAAGAATAAAATTCGAATATGCTACTTCTTCGGATTTCGGATTTTTAATTTCGTGCTTTAATGCGCAATATAATAGCTTTCATACGTCATTTTTTCAACTTGTTTTTATTCCTTGTTTTAATGGGAGTTTCGCTTGGCATTCTCATAAATTATAATCAAACTTACCAGGTTGTATTTTCGAATATTGCAAATGAAACAACAGGAAAAGTAGGTGCACAATACAACAAGGTTGAATATTATTTCCGCTTAAAAAAAGCTAATGAGCAACTTGTTGCCGAAAATGCTGAGTTACGGGGTTTGCTTAAATCAAGTTTTGAAAACCCTGATACTTCAACTGTGATAAAGATTGATTCTTTGTTAAAAGATACATTAGGCCGTGTAAGAAAATTTCAGTTTCTGCCTGCAAAAGTGGTGAACAATGATGTCTCTGATCAAAACAATTACATAACACTTTACCGCGGTAGCAAACAAGGCGTAACAACTGATATGGGTGTAATTGGCCCACAAGGTATTGTTGGTAAAGTAATCATGGTAAGTGATAATTATTGCCGCGTTATGAGCTTGCTTAACCGCAATGCCAAGGTTAGCGCTATGACGAAAAAAGGTTTTTATACAGGTTTGGCAGATTGGGATGGAAAAGATCCGCGTTATGTAACGATGCACAATATTCCAAAATCAGCCAAAGTACAACTTGGTGACAGCATACTTACAAGTAATTTATCCGGAAGTTATCCTCCGGGAATAATGATTGGAACTATTGCTGCAATTCAAGGCGACCCGGGAAGCGGGTTTTATGAACTGAAAATAAAAACAGCAACAGATTTTTACAGCATTCAATATGCTTACCTGGTTAATAATATGATCTGGGCAGAACAAAAAGATATTGAAGCAAAAACACCGAAAGATAAATGACTAATTTGTTGAAAAATATTTTCAGGTTTATATTATTTATTCTTGTGCAGGTGTATGTGCTTAACAAAGTGCCGTCAGTGCATCAATTTGTAAAACCATATATTTATTTTCTTTTTATTTTATGGCTGCCATTTAATATTAACCGCGGCGGTTTAATGTTGCTTGCGTTTTTATTCGGGATAACTCTTGATTATTTTGGCACACCAGGTTTGCATACTATTCCCTGTGTTTTCATTGCATATTTGCGGCCGTTCTTATTAAATCTCTTAATACCACAGGAAACAACGCAGCTAAGCTTTGCAGAGCCTTCAGTAAAAAGCATGGGTTGGGGTTCTTATGCAACCTATGTGATTATACTTACTTTTTTGCATATTGCATTGCTGGTATTTATAGAATGGTTAGAGTTTGGAGATTTTTTGTTTTTTATTGGAAAGGTTACAGCAACAACAGCGCTTAGTTTAATACTTATTTTTATTGCAGAAATGCTTTTTCCGCGCAAGGGAAAATACAGAACGAATGCAGCGGTTTAATTTCTGTTCGTGGTTAAGAGAATGCGTTGCATAATTTATTTATTCTTTCATGAACTTTTTTGTAACTGCATTATCCCCTGTTTCAATCTTCAGTAAATAATTACCGGTTTTTAATGATGCAATATTTAAACTGTATGAACCGGTAATTGATTCACTCTGCAGTTTTATATTTCCGCTTAAATCGGCTACACTTAGGTTTGTTTTTTGTGTTGATGATAATCCTTCAATATGCAAAATATTTTTTGCGGGGTTTGGATAGATATTGATATTTGATTGAATAAAATTATTATTTAAATTTTCACTGTCTTGTTTGTATGCTACCAGTGAAATACCTGTAATATTTATGTTGTTGGTAAATGAATTACCTGCTGCAATTATATCTCCATTACTTTGTATTCCTGCACCAAATGCAACATCACTTTTTTTAATGTTGGTAAATATAATTCCGTTATTTGCAAACGAGGAATCGGGTTGACCATTGATTGTTAAACGGGCAATGCAATAATCAGGATGATCATTACTTTTTCCTCCATCACCAGCCAAAATTAATTTACCATCTGCCTGTAACACTGCGCTGTAAGCTTCCATGTAAAAATTTTGTAAGCTTATTGTAGCTATTCCCGCTTTACCAAATGTTTTATCTAAGGCACCATTATTTTTATATCTCACCGCTATCATGTCTTTGAGCGTATCATTTAATCCGTTTAAATCTGTTCTGCCAGCGGCAATAATTTTTCCATCCTTCTGCAAAATGAGTTTTTCAAGATTATCACCGTCGTTGCTGCATTGCGTTTGAATAAAACCTGAAGAGCCAAAGCTGCTGTCAATAGCACCATTTGGTTTATAACATCCAATAAGAAAAATTGAATTAGGATTTCCTGAAGAGCCGCCTGCAATTATTTTTTTATTGCTTTGTACCGCTACAGAGCGATAGCCTGTAATGAATGAAACAGCTGAAATAACTTTTCCGTTATTACCGAATGTGCTGTCTAATTCTCCATTTGCTTTACAACGAACCAGTAAACATTCCACACCGTTATAAACACCCGCTAAAATTATTTTACCATCTTGCTGTACACATACACCATTAGAATATTCATCTGTGCCAAAGTCTGTAATTAATTTTCCATTGCTTCCAAAACTGCTGTCGAGCTTTCCTTCCTTTGTTAATCTTATTGTAATCATATCATAAGTACCACTTTCATTATTGGGTCTTCCATATCCTGTTACAATAATTTTTCCATTAGGCTGAATAGCCGCATCTCTTACTTTCAGGAAGTAGTTAAATTTAATCAGTGCTTTTCCACTATCTCCAAAATCTGCATCTAAATTGCCTTTTGACAAAAACCGCATAATAAAAAAACCGTCTTTGCCTTTTGAGTAATAATTTCCGGCAACAATTATTTTATCGTCTGATTGTACAACAGAAACTGCAACCTCTAATTGTTCTTTAGGATAGGCAGTATATGTTTTTCCATTCGTTCCAAAACTTCTGTCTAATGTGCCGGGTTGTGCATTTAAATACAAATAAGAAATACAAAAAACAAAACAGAATAAAATTGCTCTCATTGCAGAAATTTTTACAGCGAAAATAAAACAATCCTATATTAGTAAGCAACAAATGGCTTGCTTTTAAGCATAGCAGTACATTATACACAAGATTTTTGTTGAAGGGTTTATTGAAAGTCTTAATAACCTTTTTACGTTTGCATTAATGCTAAAATCAGAAGATACATATCAGCACAAAGGGTTACGAAAAAAATTAATTGATTCATTACGCGCCAAAGGCATAACAAGCGAGCTTGTTTTAGAAGCTATGTATAATGTGCCGCGTCATTTTTTTTTAGATTCTGCTTTTGATAAGATAGCTTATGAAGACAGGGCTTTTCCAATTGCTGCAGATCAAACTATTTCACAACCTTACACTGTTGCATACCAAACACAATTATTGAATGTGCATCGCAATGATAAGATTTTAGAAATAGGAACCGGAAGTGCTTACCAGGCAAGTATTTTAGCAGAGCTGGGCGCATGGGTTTTTACAATAGAAAGGCAAAGAAAATTATTCGATACCAATAAAAATTTTTTCTTTAAAGCAAGATATCCAAACATAAAATTTTTTTATGGCGATGGGTTTGAAGGCTTGCCAACATATGCACCTTTTGATAAAATTTTAATAACAGCTGCTGCACCATTTATTCCTCCAAAATTAGTAGAGCAGTTAAAGATCGGCGCGTTAATGGTTTTACCTATTGATGAAGGCAATAAACAACGTATGCTGCGCATTACTAAAAAAGCAGATGGCATTTATGATGAAGAGTTATTTGATTATTTTTCTTTTGTGCCAATGCTTAAAGGAAAGAATGGCTGATAACCGCTAACTGTTCACTTGATTCTTATAATATTTCGCCGTTATTAATGATATCGGCAACCCAATGCAAAGCATTAAAATTATTATAGCTCTTAAAAAAGAATTCAATACAAAATGACCATGATAGGCATTGGATAAGGGTACTACAATCAAATTCATTACAGCCCAAACAAAAATTCCATACAACAAGCCGCTGATAATTTTATTGCTATGCAAAAATTTTATATTCGGATAAATAAAAAAATATAGTATAGCAAAAGTATAAGCAATAAAATAATGAAGCAATAAACCAATTAATGCCATGATATTTTCATTTCCAATAACTGTTTTTCCAAACATACCTGCAGCAATACCATGCAGAATTTGTAACGGAGTTGCCACTTTCATAACAAATGAGTACACCAAAAAAGCTGCAAGAATATCGAGTGTGCCTGCAACAAAACCGCTTAATAAAATTGTTTTTACTGATGATGATTTAGCAATTGTTTTTTGTGATGCAGGAGTCATGGCTTAATAATTTCTTAATAAAATTAATTGATGTTTATTTTTATTGCTTAAATAAATATTATGGCAATCCGCATTTTTATTACCGGCGGCACATTTGATAAAGAATATAATGAATTAAAAGGCGAGCTTTTTTTTAAAGATTCTCATTTGCATGAAATGCTGAAATTAGGCCGCTGTAAAATTGATGTTGCAATAAGAACGTTAATGATGATTGACAGTCTTGGTATGACGGATGATGACCGTGAATTAATAACCCGCCAATGTGAAACATCCGAAGAAAAAAAAATTGTAATAACACACGGCACAGATACCATGACAGATACGGCGAAATTTCTTGCAGAAAGAATAAAAAATAAAACAATCGTACTTACAGGTGCAATGATTCCTTATAAGTTTGGAAGCTCCGATGGCTTATTCAATCTTGGCAGCGCATTGGCGTTTGTGCAAACTTTACCGTGCGGCGTATATGTTGCTATGAATGGCAGGTGTTTTAACTGGAATAACGTACAAAAAAATAAGCAAACCGGCGAATTTGAAGAGCTTACAAACCTGTAATGCTTTGTAATCGGTTCATTATAATTTCTATACTTTTGAACTTCAATTTTTTTAGTTATGGGAAAAATAACAGCCGCCATTACAGCAGTAGGCGGTTATGTTCCGGAATATAAATTAACGAATAAGGAGCTTGAAACAATTGTTGATACAAATGATGAATGGATTAAAACACGTACTGGTATTAGTGAAAGAAGAATTTTAAAAGAACCCGGCAAAGCCAGCAGTGATCTTGCTGTACCTGCAGTACAGAAAATATTAAGAAAAAAAAATTTAGACCCGCTTGAAATTGATTGCATAATTGTTGGCACTGTAACACCCGACATGATATTCCCGGCAACAGCAAATATTTTAGCCAATAAAGTAGGCGCAAAAAATGCATGGGGATTTGATGTAAGCGCTGCCTGCTGTGGCTTTTTATTTTCGCTTGAAACCGGTGTAAACTTTATAGAAAGCGGTAAGTATAAAAAAGTATTGGTGGTAGGAGTTGATAAAATGAGCGCAATAGTAGATTATACCGACAGAAGCACATGCATTATTTTTGGTGATGGCGCCGGTGTTGTTTTACTTGAACCTTCTGTGGATGAAACAGGTATTTTAGATACTATTTTAAGAACGGATGGAAGCGGCGTTGAGTACCTGCACATGAAAGCCGGCGGCTCTCTTGAACCTGCAAGCATTGAAACGGTTATTGCAAAAAAACATGTTATTTACCAGGAAGGCAAAACTGTATTTAAACATGCAGTTGCAGGCATGGCAGATGTAAGCGCAGAAATTATGGAGCGCAATAATCTTTCTTCAGACGATGTTTCATGGCTTGTGCCGCACCAGGCAAACATGAGGATTATTGATGCTACTGCAAACCGTATGGGGTTATCAAAAGATAAGGTAATGATTAATATTCAGCGGTATGGAAATACAACTGCAGCCACTATTCCGTTATGCCTTTGGGAATGGGAAAACAAACTTAACAAGGGGGATAATATTATTCTTTCTGCTTTTGGCGGCGGGTTTACCTGGGGTGCTACATGGGTAAAATGGTCATATGACTCCAAAAAATAAGGCTGCTTTTTAGGGCAGTCCTATTATACATTTCAATACTTGTTTATTTTACAACCTGCATCATAGAAGAATAAGATTTTCCATCAACAATTGTAACCACACTGTATAAACCATTGGTAACCATTCTTCCATTTGTATCTTTCAAATCCCAGCTATAATTCTGCTTACCTGCTGATTGTGTTCCATTTGCCAAAACCTTACCGGCTGTTGTAAATAGTTTATATACTGTTAACTGAACCTGCGATTGCTTTGCAAGTTTAGAATCGATTATCAGAAAACTTATTCCATCAAGATATACCAAAAAAAGAGGCTGCCTCAAAACTGAGGCTGCCTCTTTTTATTGTTTATTTATTTATACATTATTTTTATTATGCATCATTGCTTTCCGTTGTTGTTGTTCTGGTTACAGATACACTATCCCTGCTTTTACCTCCTCTTACAAGTGCAACTAACAGAAGAATAAATACAGCTGCTGCTACAATCCAAACCCAGGGCTGCGCATACCATGTTTGTGTTTCAGTTGTAGTAGTAGTAACACTTGAACTGCTGCTGCCACTGCCACTATCCTGGGCCAAAGCAAAACTTACAGATGCAAGTACTGCAAGCATGCTTAAAAAAATTTTTGTTGTAACCGTTTTAATTAGCTGTTTCATAATTGTAATTTTAAATTATTGTTGATGAAATTTTGTAATACATCAAGTTAATTTCAACAATTAAGCCAATTAAGTTTTATTGAAATATGAGCAGGTAATTGTACAAAGCAATCCACGTCTGTTAATCAATACCCTGACCAAATCTAATAATATGTCCATCAGGATCTTCTACAAGCATCTCTCTCATGAACCATTCTTTGTCAGCGGGAGGTGATAATATTTTTGCGTCTCTCGCTTTAATGTTTCATAGTATTCATCTACATTTTCAACATTTATAGCAATCCAGGTTCCGGGGTTACCCTGGTCATTCAAACAAAAAAATATTCTTACGCTATTTTTATTTACACCGCCAAATGTGGTTGGATGATCCCATTCCCATTTATCATCAAAAGCAAGTTGTTCCATATAATAAGCGATGCTTTTTGCAACATCTGTAGAATAAAGTATTGGTACAATGCTTTCAAACATAATATTGATTAAGAATGCTTAAATAAACTGCATTATTATTCTGCCATCAGCTTAATTACTGTTTCAAAAATTTCTTCAGCATTGGGTTTGCTGAAATAATCTCCATCGCTGCCATAAGCCGGCCTGTGTGCTTTTGCTGTAATAGTTTTTGGAGGTGCATCTAACCAGCGATAGCCTTGCTGTTCTTCCATAACTATATTAAACATATAGGCAGCAGCGCCGCCAGGCACATCTTCATCAATAAAAATTATGCGGCTTGTTTTCTTAAGTGAGTTAACAATTGAATGTTCAACATCAAAAGGTAATAGTGTTTGCACATCAATTACCTCACAACTTATATTTTCTTTTTCAATACGCTTAACTGCATCCATAATTATACGCAGCGTAGAACCATAAGATACGATCGTAATATCACTACCCTGCTTTATAATTTCAGGAATACCCATCGGCACCGTAAACTCAAGCAGGTTTGAAGGAAGTTTTTCTTTTAACCTGTAACCATTTAAGCTTTCAATAATTAAGCCTGCATCATTGCTGCGTAATAATGTGTTGTACATACCTGCAGCCTGAACCATATTGCGCGGCACACAAACATACATGCCTCTAAGAGAATTAATAATCATGCCCATTGGTGAGCCGCTGTGCCAGATGCCTTCAAGCCGATGCCCGCGTGTACGCACGATAAGCGGACAGCTTTGCAGACCTTTTGTTCTGTATTGAATGGTTGCTGCATCGTCAGTTAATGGTTGCAAGCCATATACAAGATAATCGAGATATTGTATTTCTGCTATCGGGCGGAGTCCTCTTAAAGCAAGGCCAATCCCCTGTCCGATTATTGTTAGTTCACGAATGCCTGTATCAAATATCCTGTTGCTGCCATGCTTTAACTGCAGGCCTGCAAATGCCTGGTTCACGTCACCAATCATTCCAACATCTTCACCAAAGGCAACAATATGCGGGTTATTTGTAAACAATGCATCAAAATATTTATTCAGTATTTCATATCCATTTTGTATTGATGCATCATCAGCATATTGAGCCTTTACTTCTTTCACACGTGATGCACTCTTTGCATTATTGCTGTATGTATAAGAATTGTACAAGGCTGTATTTAAATATTTCAATTCATTGTAATAGCTGGTAATGTCTTCATTGCCCGGATAATTTTTTGTTGTATTAACAGCAGCAAATAATGCTTTCAATACATCTTTACGCAAAGGCTCAGTATTAGATTGCAGTTGTTTTGCAGCATCCTGCAATTGGTTGTATGCATCCATATCATTCACCATTGCAGATTGAATTAACTCAACAGCTTTTGCAGACTGTTCTTTTATAGGCTGCAAATATTCACGCCAGGCCGTATTGCGATGTTGTAAAACAATTTGTTTTGATGTGTTCTCCAATTCATTTAATTCTTCATTTGTTGCAATGCTATTTTCAATTATCCATTCACGCATTTTCTTTAAGCAATCCCATTCCTGTTCCCATTGCAGGCGCTCTGGTGTTTTGTAGCGCTCATGGCTGCCTGATGTTGAATGGCCTTGCGGCTGTGTTAATTCTTCAACATGAAACACTGCGGGTACATGTGTTTCTCTTACTTTATTTAAACCGCCCTCAAATATTTCGCACATGCCTGCATAATCCCATCCTTTTACTGTATAAATATCAAGGCCGTTTGTATCTGGTTTTTTTTGAAAACCTTTTAGCGCCGCAGAAATAGAACCTTTTGTTGTTTGATATTCTTTAGACACAGAAATTCCATATCCATCATCCCAAACAAAAACAGCCAGCGGAACCTGCATTACACCTGCTGCATTTATTGTTTCCCAAAAATGTCCTTCTGAAGTTGAGGCATCACCGATAGTGCAAATACATATTTCATTTCCGTTGTTTGAAAGATGAGTGAGCGGCTTTAAAACCTGTGTATTACGAAACAATTTTGATGCTAATGCAAGCCCGATACTGCGCGGCATTTGCGATGCGGTGGGAGCCATATCTGCTGCAACATTTTTTTGTGCAGTAAGATCTTTCCAGTTGCCGTTTTCATCAGTATTTGCTGTAACAAAATGGCTTACCATTTGCCTGCCGGAACTAAAAGGCTCATGTAAAGAATCTGGATCTGCATATAATTGTGCAAAGAATTGCTGCATAGTTGCAATGCCTGATGCAAACATCCACGTTTGATCGCGGTAGTAGCCTGAACGGAAGTCTCCTGCCTGAAAAAATTTTGCCAATGCCACCTGCGCTATTTCTTTTCCGTCACCAAAAATTCCAAATTTAGCTTTGCCTGTAAGCACTTCTTTTCTGCCAAGAAAACTTACTTCACGGCTTTCAAAAGCTATTCGGTAATCATTTAATACTTCAGTGCGGAAGCCTTCATAAGAAAGCATATCGCCGGATATGGCGGACGCAGCAAAATTTTCCATAAGGCAAATGTAAGTATTGCGAATATAAACGCTGAAATGAAGAATTCCTCTCTACTTGTTTGGTAATTGGCGCTGTGTAAGTGAATCACTTGCTGAAGTTGCCGGGAAATAAACATCATTGCTTCCTCCAAACAATTTATCAAAATCTTTGGTGTAAGAAATGCTTATACCTTGCCTTGTAACCCTGCCAATTGTTCCTGTATTGGTAGCTCCCAAACTGCTGTGATTAAAAATAATGGCACGCAGTTTCCTGTCTTTTGAAAGAATTATCTGAACAGAAATATCGGGAAGCCATTGTAAATTATTTGAAGTTGCTGCGGCAGCACCGCTTACATTAAAATCAAGATCGCCGCCAAAGGTCACAATAACTTTATTATTCAACAGGCTTTTATTCAATTTTAATTCTACTGCAGTTCTGTCTAAGGTGCTGCCCGAAGCACCGTTTATACTATAACTGCTGTATGTTTTTGCACCAACATCAAACTGCAAACTTTTATCACCGGTTAATTTGTACAACAGATCAGAAACGGCATTATTTAATACGCTCGCAACTTTTTGCGATATTGTATTAATACTCGTTGATTGTACAAAAGTCTGGTTGCCAGAAATCTCACCATAAGGTGAGAAAGAATCAAATACAATTAACCATGTTACCTGTTTCAGCATTTCGTTTTCATCACTTTGCATTTTTGCAAGTAATCGGTTAAAGCTATCGTTGCTTCGTATGGCGCTGCCTTCAGGAAAATCAAGGCTGAAATTTATTTGCGGCTGACTGAGCTTTCCTACCAAATGTGCAAGCACATACACATCGCCCCGGTAACCCTGCACATTAGGATCGAGCAGAAATCCTGATGAACTTGTAAGATCGCTTAGTGTTACATTTTTTGCCGTATAGCGCGCTGTAATATTAATAGAGGCATTAAACGGATCACCGCTCCATTCTATATAGCTGTTTTGATCAGCCAATAATTCAAAAGGTTTTTTTACAAGTGACTGGAAATTGAAATTATAATTTCCCTGTTCAATATTATATCTTCCAGTCATTGTAACATCGCCAAGTGCAGGTACATTTATTTTAAGCCTTCCATTGCCTGTCGCTTCAATTATATCACCGGTTAATTCATCAAGAATTACAGATACAGTTATTTTATTATTTGCAGTAAGATCAAGATCAATATTAAGGCTGCTGGTAGGGGCAATAAGAGCTGCCTGTAATTGTTCGCCGTATTGTTTAAAAATTATAAAATCTGCATCAGCACTTTTTTTACTGGTATTGGTTTGAATATAAAAATGAGAAATATCAGCGGGTTCGCCGGTTATAGTCATGTGCATATTTTCCTGCGGCCCCGTTAAATTCAAAATTGCTTTTCCTATTACAGTTCCATAAAACAGCGGGTTATCTTTTGCCTTTGTGTCAAGCAATAATAATTTATCACTTGATATAGTAAAGTTGTAGCGGTTGTTTTTAAACGCGTTTTCATTTAAAATACCATTTACTTTTCCGGTATTGCCCAACTTGTCTTTTATAATAAAATTTCCAAAGTCAATGGCATCTTCTTTAAAAACAAAATCAGCAGAAGGAATTGTGTAGCGCACCTGTGTATATCTAACTGTGAGTGCGCCGCTGTCAAGATGTGTATAACCGGTTAAATGCAAATTTTTAAAATTGCCATGCAAACTTATTTCACCGGTAGCAAGGCCTGTTATATTATCAAACAAGGTTCCTAAAAAAGTATTGAGGATACCGACTTTGGCATGATCTAATTTAATATTGGTTTGCAGCGGAGTATTTAGAGAATCTTTTAAGTTATAAGATCCATCAGCGTTCATTACAAAATCTTCGTCATCGGCTTTTACATTAAAAATAACTTTTCCAATATCTGCACTATATTTTGCAGTTATATCAGCCAAACCAATAGAATCATTATTTAACCTGAATTGTGAAAGATGCAGTTGAGCATCGGCATTTAGTTTAGTATAAATATCACGCAAATAAACATCGCCGTTGGCAATTCCTTCTATTGTTGGCCGCGTAAGGAATAATGGAAAAATATCGCCAATGTCCACATCTTTTAGCCTCACAGCAAGTGCATTGGATACGCCGTTTTGCTCTTCAACAGTTTCAATTGAAATTTCCTGGAAACCTTGCGTGAACTTCATGTTTTTTGCAGAAGAAAAATTCTTTTTTATTACTACTTCGCCCTGGTTTTGCAAAGCCCATTTTTTATCATTCAATACAAAGCTTGAGGGATGAAAATTTATACTTACACCATCAGGCAGTGTATGTACATCAGCATCCAGTTGCGCATCATTTAATGTAGCGTTAGCGCTTGTTGAAATGTGTACATGTGAAAAATCATTTGAAGAATGAACAGAGATTGTTGTGTTTGGAAAATAAGTGCTGTCGCTTAAATAAATTCTTCCAATATTACCTGTAAGCAATAAACTATCGTTATCTCCAACGCCTGTAAACTTCGCTTCGCTAAGGGAATATTTTTTATATTTTGCGAAAGGCACATTTATATCAACATTAAACTTGTTTCCGCTAAATGTATTTATCCTGCCTTCAATCAGCATATCGTTGAATCCTGACAAATTTGAGTCAATAAGTTTTGCATATTTATCAAAATCAGCTGTGCGTATTGTTACCGTAAAATTCTGATTGGTTACCACTTTTTTTGGAGCATTGATATAAGAAGGATAGTAGTGGTTGAGGAAAGACTGGAAGCTGGATGGAAGCTCAAGTATGTTATATTGGCCTTCGGCAGAGGCAATAAATTCGTTGCTTTCAAGCACTAATCTTTTCTGATTGTTTGAATCAAGCGCTACGGTTAAACTAAGCGAATCAAAGTCAAGGCTTTGATTGTTATGTGTAACCGTTGCATTCAAAATTTTTGCGTAACCTATAAAATCATCAATATTATGGCCGCTAAAATTTAAGTCGAATAAACCCGTAACCCCAACGCTGTCTTTAGATAATTTTAATGCGCGAAGATTGGCATTTACCAAATCTCCAAATAAATTAAATGATGGAACCGAACCACTAAGATCAACTGATATATTACTGGTAAAATTAAAATTCGGGTCGTCTGCTTTAAAATCTCCCTGGAAATTTTTCTGTTTTATTTCTCCGTTAAATATTAAGTTGGAATAAGTATAATCTTTGAAAGTAAGAGAAGTAAAATTGCCATTAATTTTTGTAGCAATCTTATCAAGGTTAAAACTTCTCCCTTCAACTTTGCCATTAAATGTAACATTACCTAAATCAGCAACAGATAAAAATTTGCCAAGGTTAAATTGTTTTGTTTGCAGATTCCCGGTATAAACCGGTTCTGCATTTTTAGGAAACGATAGTGAAATATCTGTATACATGCCGCCCAACGCGCTGGCAAGCGTGCCTTTTGTTTTTATTTTAGATGAAGTTGCATTAAAATCACCTATAAAATGCACATTGCCCAAAGCAGCAAGATCAGGAGATTTTATAGTTGCTATTTTAGGAAAAATAAAAGCAATTTCATGGCTGTTGGTTTGCACATTTGCATTAGTTAAACTAATGTTCACTTTCCCGCTCTCAGTTAAATTTTTTACAGCAAGCTGGCCTGAAACGTAAGTGCTGTTGCTATTTTTGGCGAAAAGATTTTTTATAGTAAAGTCTGAAACTGTTCCATTAAAATTTCCATTCAATAAAAACCGCTGGTTCCATTTAACAAGTGTTGGAGCAAAATAAGCAATGTCATCAGAGTAAACGAGGCTGTTGTGTATTGATGCTTTCATCAAAACCTTTTGCACGTATGCGCTCATATCACTAAAATCTTTGTACTGCATTACAAAATAATTACTCAACGTGCTTTTATTTGTTTTGATAAGGAGTTGGGCAAACTCCATTTTTTGCGGCGTAAGTTTATATGCAGTCTGCAATTTTTTAATTTTAAAACCACTTCTTTCTTCGGCGCTTAAATCAACATTAGCAGTTATTGTATCTTTAATGAAATTGAGGTTTTTTATTGTGCCATTCAATTTAGAAACTTCAATACGTTTTCCGTCAAAATGATTTTTTTCAGGTATTTCGCCTCTCTTGCCTGAGCCAAAAAAACTATTTTTTATGTTTATTGTTTTTACGCGAAGCCAAAAACCGGATGGATTAAGAGAGCTACCTGATGTGGATGTGACATTTAGTGAATCAGGATTATTCCCGGCAAAGTTTTCAAGAACAAAATCTGTTTTATCCATATCAACTGTGTTGATAAGAATAAGATTCTTTGTTATATCAATATTATCAGCATCTACTAAAAGGCTTCCTGTTTTTAACAGCATTTTTTTGCCAAGCCATGCATCGTTTTTTAAGTAAACAACATTTTTAAGATCTAATTTTTGAAGTTTGAGAATAATCTTTTTGCTGTGTTTCTTTGATTTGTTGGGCGTTGTAAAATGATCAATTAAAAACTGGTAGTTCCATACAGAATCTGTGCGTTGCTGCTTTATAACTGCATCTTCCAGGCCTATATATTTAAGCTCAATATTTTGTTTGAAAAAGAACCAGTCTGTAATGCGTAATTTTAAAGCGCCTGCATTTAGTAAAGTATCTTTATGCTGATCAAGTACAAGCATATTTTTTAAATCCATTTTATCAAACAATGAAAAATCCACGTGGCCGATTTTTACAGTTGTATTCAGGTCTCTGGAAAATTTTGCGGCAACTTTTTCAGCAATATAATTTTGAACGGGATTTGTTTGAATAAGCAGCCACACCAGCAGCAACAGCGCAAGTATACTAATAAAAAAACGAAGAAATATTTTTGGCCAAACCAGCAGAAAAATTATCAGTATACAACTAATTATAAACAAAATAAAGTTTGGCCAAACCGCAAGCCCGGCGGCCGCGCCCATTATTAAACCCAAAGTTATTTTCAGAATTTTATTAAGCAAACCAATTTGTTATTAAAGTAAAGATAGATTGAAGATTGTGATTTTACAGTGTTTCAATTTGCGTACAGTTGTTAATATCAGATCAAAAATAAACCGCCTCGTTATATATTAATATTTTTAAAAATTATAATTTTTTTTAAGTAATTAGTGCGCCAGATTATTTGAACAAAAGTTTTTTGAATAATGATTAGTTGTAGTTTTATTCATCCAAATAAATTGCTTTATGGTTGATGCCATTAAAAACGGGGATGCGCAGGCATTTGAGCAGGCTTATATAATTTATCGCGCAAAACTGTTTGCTTATTTTTTAAAAAAAACAAATTCTGAAGAAGATGCCAAAGATCTTTTGCAAACAGCTTTTTTTAAATTATGGCAATACAGGAATTCTTTGTGTGAAGATTATTTATTCGAGCAACATTTATTTCATATTGCAAAAACTGTTTTTATTGATTACCTGCGCAGGCAAAATAAGCTGCAGAAAGTAAAAACATCTGTAAAGTTGCATGCAACAGAAAAGTTGTCGGCGGATCATTTTAATGAATTTGACGTACGGACAAGGTTGCAAAAAATCTTATCTGGAATGCCACTGTTGCGCAAACGTGTTTTTGAGTTACATAAAATAGAAGGTTATTCTTATAAAGAAATTGCGGAAATTTTATCTATCTCCGTTAAATCAGTTGATAATAATCTTGCCAAAGCGATAAAATATCTTAAACATACTGAACTCTTTTTTATTATCCTGTTACTGAGTTTCTTTCATCAATCTTTATAAATTTTTCTGCAGATTATTTTATTGCAGCGAAGGAATATGAATATTCATATCGTATACCTTCTTATAATTTAATAAGTGACTGCGGAACTAATTGAACGTTTTTTTAATAAACAATGCACTGCCGGAGAAGCTAAAGAAGTTGCTGCTTATCTAAAGGTTAATCCAGATGTGCTTGAAAAATATTTAAGCATATACGAATGGAACTCGCTTGCTGAAAATGATATGCCTGAAGAATTCTGGAACGGGATATGGCACAGCATTCAGGAAAAAAGTAAAGCTAAAATTATCTCTCTCCGCTTAAAACAGGCAGCTATTGCAGCTTGTATTATTTTGCTGGCTGGCGCATCTTATTATTATTTAAATTCTTCAAAAGAAAATATTAAGCCGCTTGCGCATAAATATGCATTACCGAAACAACAGCGCAAAACAGTTGCAAATGCTACCAAAAAAATGATGACGATTATTTTGGAAGATAGTTCTGTTATTAAACTTTCTCCTGCTTCCGTTGTGCAATATGATGATCCATTTCCCGAAAATACAAGAGACATTACACTTGAAGGAGAAGCAATATTTCATGTTGCAAAAAATAAGAAAAAACCATTTACTGTTTATTCCGGCGCATTAGCTACAACAGCGCTGGGCACAATTTTCAGCATTAGAAAAAAATCGGGTAAGAATATTGTTACCGTAAAATTATTCCAGGGTAAAGTTATAATTCATTCCAGGGGCAATAATTTAAAAGGATGGAAACAGGATGTTTACCTGGTGCCCGGTGAAGAGTTAAAATTTAATGAAGAAAGAGCAATGTTTGCGATTGGGAAAATGGATAGCACTGATAAAGCAATTGCAACTATTAAAGTTAACAAACAGTACAAACCTGATTCTGTAAATAACCAATTAACCTTCAGTAATACTTTATTGCCTGAGGTGATGAACAAGCTTTCTGCGTTTTATAAGGTGAATATTAAATATGATACACTACTTATTAATACAATGAATTTTACCGGTACAATCACCAGGAATGATTCGTTGCCTGTTATTCTTAAAGCAATAGCACAAATGAACAATCTTGAAATATCTGAAAATGATAATAATGAATTTATGATCTCTAAACATGAATAAAACTTCTATAAACTTTAAACAAGAGCTATATGAACATGAAGATTACTTTACTGCGCAAAAAAATGTTTTGGCTTCCTTTCGTTTTATTATTAATAATCACAGGTGCATCTGCTCAAAATCTAACCACTGTTACAGGAACGGTAATGAATGAAAACGGTGAACTGCTTAATGGTGTAACCATTAAAGCGACTGCTGTTGGTTCTAAAGAAAATTTTACTACAGTAACAAACGAAAAAGGCTTGTTTGTTTTTTCAAAACTAAAAGTAGGTACAAGTTATTCGTTAAGCGCATCGTATATAGGCTACGATGTAAATAATGCAACGTCAATTTCACCTGCAGAAACAGGCAATAATTCTGTATTAATTCGTTTAAAGCCTGCTAACAACGCGTTGAATGAAGTAGTAGTGATTGGTTACGGTTCTCAAAAAAGAGAAACTGTTACAGGAGCTATTTCAACAGTAAGAGCAGAAGATTTTAATACGGGTCAAATTAATGATCCGATTACTTTAATTGCCGGTAAAGTTGCAGGCATTTCAATCAGCAATACAGTCAGATCTGACCCCAATGCAAGTGCAGATTTTTCTTTAAGGGGTCCGGCAACTGCAACTGGCAATAATTCAGGTCCGCTGATTGTAATTGACGGTGTTCCGGGTGGCGATCTGCAAACCATTGCTCCCAATGATATTGCCTCTATTGATGTTTTAAAAGATGGTTCTGCTGCTGCTATTTATGGTTCCCGCGCAACAGCCGGTGTTATAATCGTTACTACAAAAAAAGGAAAAGCCGGTGCAGTGCAGGTGAATTATAATGGTTATATCACTACTTCAACTATTGCTAAAGCATATGATGTTTTAAATGCGGATCAATACAAACAGGTTGGTGAAAAACTTAAACAAACAAAACCCAAAACAGTTATTGATGACCAGGGCGCTAATACCGATTGGTTTGATGCTGTAACTAGAACGCCGATAAGTCATTCACATAATCTTTCAGTAAGCGGCGGAAACGATAAAACCACTTATTATGGCTCTGTAAATTACAGAAATAACCAGGGCATTGACTTAAGATCAGCACGTGAATTTGTAAACGGAACATTTCGTTTAAACACAAAAGCTTTGAACGACAAATTGGAATTTGGTTTGATTGCCGTCAACTCATTTGATACAAGAAATTTTGCAAATTATGGCGCTATTGCACAGTCGCTTAACGAAAACCCTACTTACCCAATTTATAATGATGACGGTACTTTTTTTCAGCATGATGTTCAATATCATCTGCAATGGAATCCGGTGGCCAACATCTATCAAAACAGTTATAACACCAAGGAAAAAAGATTTTTAGGAACGGTTAATGCAGCTTATCATATACTGCCTGAATTAACTGCATCAGTTACTTATTCATTAACCAAAAATGATGTATTAGATGGATCATATTCAGATATACATGATTACTTCCAAATAATTAACGGAACAAACGGGCAGGCATCAAGATCTGAAAATAATACTACTAACAATGTTTTGGAAACAACGCTTGGATACGATAAAGGTTTTGGAGATCATCATCTTAATGTAATAGCAGGATATTCTTACCAGGATATTTTTGACGAAGGATTTAGCGCAGGCAACAACACTTTTGTTTCTAATGCCTATGGTTATAACAATCTTGGGGCAGGTATAGCTTTAAATAATTTAAATCCTGCCGATCCACGCTTTAACAGGAGCGGGGTTTTTATTGGCAGCTATGCTGATGAAAGAACAATACTTGCATTTTTTGGAAGAGCAATTTATGATTATAAGCAAAAGTATTTATTGAATGTTAGTGTAAGAAGAGAAGGCGCATCTGTGTTGGGCGTTGATAATAAATGGGGAACTTTCCCCGGCGTTTCTGCAGGCTGGGTATTAAGCAAAGAAAATTTTTTAGCCGGTTCTGAAATTATAAAATTTCTTAAGCTGCGTATAGGTTACGGCGTTACGGGCAACCAGGGCGCATTAAATCCTTACCAGTCAGTTGTAACTATAGGGCCTTTTATGGGTGGGAGTCAAAATGGTTATTTAGGAAACGGAACCACCGGTGTTTGGATATTGCCTTACGGCCCAACAAATAATGCAAACCCGGCATTGGAATGGGAAACAAAATATGAAACAAATATTGGTATTGATTTTAATTTGCTGAAAGATGGATGGCTGAGTGGTTCTTTAGATTTGTATGACAGGCGTATCAAAAATCTTATTGGAAATTATCCTGCCCAATTGCCTTCTCAAATTCAAACCAGCACTTATGCAAATGCAGGTGAAATGGATAATAAAGGCATAGAGCTTTTATTAAACGCGAAGCTTGTAAGTAATAAAAATTTTACATGGAACCTTACCGCTACAGGCGCTTATAATAAGAATGAAATTATTTCTGTTACCAGCGATCAGTTTCACGGTTCAGCCGTCGATGTAACACGTGTGGCAGAAGGCGTAACCATACAAAGACTTGCACCCGGCCAGCCTGTTGCTGTATTTTACGGGCCTGTTTTTTCACAGATAAATAACAACGGAAAATGGCGCTTTAAATCAAGTGACGGAAAAGAAATTGGCAGGAATAGTTTAGGCCCTGAAGACTATGCATATCTCGGCAACAGTATTCCAAAATATACTTATGGCCTTACCAATTATTTCAGTATTGGGAAGTTTGATATTTCAATCTTATTAAAAGGCGCAGCAGGTTTTAAAGCGGTAAACGGTAAAAGGATGTTTCATGATAATTTAACTTACTATGCAAGAAACAATCTCTTTACATCTGTTCTTCATACTAATCTTGATGATGCACCTGTATTCTCAAGTTATTATATTGAAGATGGTGCTTACATAAAAATTGATAATCTTAATATAGGGTACACGCTTCCTTTTAAATCAACATATATTCAGAACATTCATTTCTATGTTACGGCTGCAAATCTTTTAACCTTAACAGGATTTTCAGGAACAGATCCTGAGCTGCAGATTAATTTTTATCCCCCGGATTTATCACAGGAAACGGATGATGGGCCAAGTTTAGAATCTAATTATGATTATTATCCTTCCACAAGAGTTTTCACGTTTGGTGTTGATATCAATTTTTAATTTTTAATTCTTTGTATGAAATATATAAACTATAAATCGCTGCTGATTTTGCTAATGATTGCCACTGGCTTTGGTTGTACAAAAAAATTGGACGAACATATATTCAGCCAGGATACGCCAGACAATTTTTACCAGACGTCAGACCAGGTTGTAGCTGCCTATGTTTTACCTTACAGCTATTTGCAAACACATATTTACCAGGTGCATTTTCAGGATGTTGAATTTGTAACCGATGAAGCATGCGTGCCGGTATTATTCGGTTATATAGATCAGCAGGGGCAATGGCTGCGCTTTCATGAACATTCATGGGCAGCTCCCGATACATGGATATTATTAGAGTGGCAGGATCTTTACCAGGAAATTGGTTATTGCAACAGTTTTATTAATAACATGAAAAATGTTGACGTAAGCCTGATGAATTTACCCGTAACCAAATCGCAAATGATTGCTGAAACAAGAATAATGCGTGCACTGCACTATTATTGGGCTTTAAGCGAGTTTGGTAATATACCTGTTGTTGATTCAGTAGGTGTTCAAAACCCGCCAAACAACACACCAAAAGAAGCATTTGCATTTATTGAAAAAGAAATAAAAGAAAGCATTCCTGATTTAGGTGAGAAAGGAAATGATTACTGGTATGGTCATTTTACAAAAACGGCTGCATATACATTGCTTGCAAAACTGTATTTAAATGCACAGGCAATAACAGGTGAAGATCATTATCAGGATTGTATTGATGCCTGTGATTACGTAATTAATTCAGGAAAATATACTTTAGATACACATTGGAATGATCCTTTTTTGGTGCATAATGAAAACAGCCTCGAAAATATTTTTGCTGTTCCGTTTGATGCTAACAATGCGCAGAATTTTAATTTTATTGAGCAAAATATTCATGAGTATATAACGCAATACAAATACAAAGACAATCATGATTACGGATATGGCTGGCGTAAAATAAGCACACAGGAATCTTTTTATGATTTATACAAGCCAAATGATTATCGCATTAATCAATGGATAGTTGGCAAACAAACTTATATTGATGATAACGGTGATTACCAGGTTATCTATAATTATGAAAATGAGCCTATGATTATTTCGCCGCATATAGATGATTTAAACAATGCAACAGATAATGAAGGTGTGATGAATATAAAATATGAAATTGAGCGTAACGCTGATTATGGTTCTAACGGGTATGTAAATATGAATAATGACATGGTTGTTTTTCGCTATTCAGATATTTTAATGATGAAAGCTGAATGCTTAATGAGATTGAATGGTAACAATGCAACAGCCGATGCAGTTGCGTTGGTAAACCAGGTTAGAGCAAGAAGTTTTGCTGCAAATGATCCTGATGCAAAATATAAAATTTCAACATTAACGATGGATGAATTGCTAAATGAACGTGGCCGCGAATTTTCTTATGAAATGTTTAGAAGGGAAGATTTAATTCGCTTTGGAAAATTTCAGGATGCCTGGTGGCAAAAGCCTCAGGATGCTGATAAGCATTATGAATTATTTCCTATTCCGCAAATTGTGCTTACAACCAATCCTGCTTTAAAACAAAATCCGGGTTATTGAGAAATCCTATGTGAAAACTATGTGTCTATAATTCTATGTGGTAAAAAATATTTAAACACATAGGCACAGTAGAAACATAGGTGAACACATAGAACACATTAATCAATATGAATAACAATGAATAAAATATCATCAATAAAAATCACATCTGCATTTTTAATTCTTTCATGTGTTTGGCTTGCATGTAACAACAATAACGATGAAACAGATTATAGCGGATGGCAAAAAGCTACCGGTAATTCAAACGGCAATAAATATTCTTCGTTAACGGAAATTGATACAAACAACGTAAACACTTTACAGGTTGCGTGGGAGTTTCATACAAAAGATGATGATACAGCAGCGCATTCTCAAATACAATGCAATCCCATCATTATTGATGGTGTAATGTATTGCACATCGCCGATGTTGAAAGTGTTTGCTTTAGATGCAGCTACGGGAACACAGAAATGGGAATATTCACCGTATGATACGATCACAGAAAATAAGCTCGGTCATTTTAATTTAAACAACAATCGTGGTGTAACTTATTGGAGTGACGGCAAAGATGATAAGCGTATATTTTATGCCGCTGGTCCGTATTTAGTTTGCCTGGATGCAAACACAGGCAAACCTGTGCAAAGTTTTGGCGATAGCGGAAAAATTGATTTGCATGATGGACTGCAGATGGATGGTGTAAAAGATTTGTTTGTTACAGAAACGTCGCCGCCATCGGTATATAAAAATTTAATTATTGCCGGAACAAGAGTAAGCGAAGGTATGGATGCAGCGCCAGGCGATATTCGCGCATATGATGCACAAACAGGAAAAATTGTTTGGCAGTTTCATACAATTCCGCATCCCGGCGAGGCTGGTTATGAAACGTGGGAAGATCCAAATGCATATAAATATACAGGTGGTGCAAATAATTGGATGGGTATGACTATAGATCAAAAGCGAGGCATTGCTTATATACCTATTGGTTCTGCTTCTATGGATTTTTATGGTGGAAAAAGACGTGGTTCAAATTTGTTTGCAGATTGTATGCTGGCATTGGATGCCGCGACCGGAAAAGAGAAATGGCATTTTCAATATCTGCATCATGATACATGGGATTATGATCCTTCATCTGCGCCGGTATTATTAACCGTAAATCATGATGGTAAAAAAATTGATGCAGTTGCTCAAACAACAAAAACAGGGTTTGTTTTTTTATTTGATCGCGATAATGGCGAGCCGTTGTTTCCTGTTGTAGAAACACCAATGGATACTGTTACAGATTTGATTGGTGAAAAAATCTGGCCAACACAACCAATTCCGCAGAAGCCTTTGCCACAAGTCCGTCAATCATTAACAGCGAAAGATGTTAATCCCTATTTATCAAAACCGGAATATGATTCTGTTGTGAAGTTGTTGAACACGGTACATACAGGTAGAATGTTTACACCTCAATCAAAAACGGGTACAATTATTTTTCCCGGCTTTGATGGAGGCGCAGAATATGGTGGCCCAGCAGTTGATCCTGAAACAGGAATTTTATACAGCAACTGTAACCAGATGGCGTGGATACTGCAAATGTTTGATATCAATCCCGCAGAACATGAAATGACATTTAAAGATGCGGGCCCAAAATTGTATCAGCAGAATTGCATGTCTTGTCATGGGCAAGATAGAAAAGGCGGAGGCAACTATCCGTCAATCGTTGACATCAATAAAAAATTAAATAAAGATCAATTCATCAGTTTTATTAATGCAGGAAGAAGAATGATGCCATCTTTCCAGCATCTTCCTGAAATGGATAAAGAGGCTATTGCATCGTATGTTTTGAATTTAACTTCAGAACAAAACAAAAAGTATGAATCTAAACTAACAGCGATTGATTCATTCAGAATTTTACCGTATGAAATTTCCGGCTACAACAAATTTTATACAAAAACAGGAGCACCTGGTTTAGCACCACCGTGGGGAGTTTTAAATGCGATTAATTTAAACACTGGTGATTATGAATGGAAACAAAATTTTGGCGAAGAGGAATACAAAGGTGCACCTGCCAATTTAGGTTGTGAAAATTACGGCGGCCCTGTTGTTACCAAAGGTGGTTTAATATTTATTGGTGCTACGAAAGATGGAATGTTCAGAGCTTATAACAAGCGCACAGGAAAATTATTATGGCAAACAAAATTACCGGCAGCTGCTTTTGCTACATCCGCCACTTATGAAGTGAATGGCAAACAATATGTAGTAATTGCATGCGGTGGCGGAAAGATGGGAACGTCATCAGGCGATAGTTATGTTGCGTTTGCATTGTCGGATAAATAAAATTTCTTATGTCATCTGCTGTTGTATTGCATGGCATCACGGTTGTGTCACTCACTTGTACTGAAGAATAAACAGCAACAATAACGTCATTGCCATAAAAACGTGAATCTGCTGGTTCAAACTATAAAAGCGGATTGCCAATCAAGTTGGCAATGACGATTAACAACGTTTGCTTATTCAATTTGTATTCAACATAAAATGTATAAAAAATCTTCAAGAAGAAATTTTATCAAATCATCATCAGCATTAACTGCAGGATTGATGTTGCACTCAAATAAAAATTTCTTTGCTGAAAATAAAGTGCCTGTATATGCGCATTTATGGGTGTATGCGAGCCGTTATCCGCCAAACTGGGATTGTACACCAATACTTGACGATGTTTTCAGTGATTTGAAATATGCCGGTCTTGCAGGTGTTGAAGTAATGGAAGTTTTACTAAGGCATGATGATGCTGTTTCAAGATTTAATGATCTTATTCATAAATATAATCTGCCGGTTGTTGGAACATCTTACTATGGTGATATGTGGGATAAAGATCAGCAGCAAAAAATTTTAGATGATGTTGAATTGGTAACTCAGCGATTACATACAATTGGTGGTTCAATGATCGGGTTAACAGTTGGCGATGCTGGTCACGTAAAAACAGAAGATGAAATAGATGCGCAGGCAGAATTATTAAAAAAAATCTTAGTGGTTTGTAATAAAAATAATATTGCTCCAAACTTACATAACCACACGTTTGAAGTAACAAATGATCTCCATGATCTGAAAGGCACAATGAAAAGAATTCCTAGTATTAAACTTGGACCAGATTTAAACTGGCTTGTTCGTGCTGGCATTGATCCTGTTTGGTTCATTAAAACCTATGCCGATAAAATTGTGTACATGCATATCCGTGATCAATATGCAAACGGTAAATGGACGGAATATGTTGGGGAAGGTGTTACGGATTTTTCTGCCATTGCCAAAACATTAAAAGAAATAAATTACAGCGGCAAAGCAGCAATAGAGCTGGCATTTGATGATGCACCGCAAAACCCTGTAAAAGAAGATTGGAAAATTAGCAGGGAATATGTAAAAAAAGTTTTTGGTTGGTAATGATAAACGAAAACTGTGTCGTCATGTCGGGGAACGAAACATCGTTACACAATTATAGGATATATTGGAGATTTCTCCTTCATTGAAAATCAGGTTACAAGAGTTAACTTTAAAAAAGTTTACAAATTTGATTGATGAAAAATTTATTAGCAGTACTCATTCTTTTGTTGATGTTTTCATTTAGCGAAGCGCAGCAAGTGAATGTAATTTTTGATTCGGATATGGGCCCGGATTATGATGATGTAGGCGCCATAACTTTACTGCATACATTCGCAGATGAAGGCAAAGCAAATATTTTAGCAACGATTGCCAGTACAAAATATGAAAATGTTGCAGCTGTGTTTAGTGTGTTCAATACTTATTTCAACAGGCCAAATATTCCGGTTGGTGTACCGAAAGGAGATGCGCTTGAATTGCATGATTGGCAGCATTGGACTGATTCAATCGTTAAAAATTACCCGCATGCAATAAACAGTAATAAAGATGTGCCTGATGCTGTTGCTTTGTACAGGAGGATTTTGTCAATACAACCTGATAAAAGTGTGACAATTATTACTGTTGGGTTCTTAACCAATCTTAAAAATTTGCTCCAATCAAAAGCTGATATGTTTTCCTCTTTAACAGGGGAACAACTTATTCAGCAAAAAGTAAAACAGTTGGTAAGTATGAGTGGCAAATTTCCATCAGGCAGCGAGTTTAATATTAACCAGGATTTTTCATCTTCAAAATATGTGTATGAAAATTGGCCAACGCCTGTTTTGTTTTCAGGTTTTGAGATTGGTGAAAAGATAAAAGCTGGCTTACCGTTAATTCACAACGACGCAATTAAAAACAGTCCGGTAAAAGATGTATTTAGAATTTCAATTCCGCAGGCTGCAGAAGACAGTACAGGAAGAAAAAGCTGGGATGAAACGGCTGTGCTGGTTGGTGTGTTGGGTTACGATAAATGGTACACTGTAAAGCCCGGCAAAATAATTATTAGTGATAAAGATGGCAGTAATACATGGATGGATAATGATAATGGAAAACAAAGCTACCTAATTGAAAAAACACCCCCGGAAGTTGTACAAAAATTAATTAATGATTTGATCATGCATCAGCCAAAAAAATAAGTTACATCACTTCCGGGTATCAAACAGCCTATTTAATACTATGCGCTTAACTTTAAGAGCATACCAACATTGCAGTTGAAAGTGTTTTTTCTGGAAAAAAAACTTTTTCTATGAAAAACTTTTATTTGGTTGTTATCAGTCTCTTTTTTACAGGCAATATTGTTTTTGCAAAAGAACAAATAACAGCAAAGAATGGTTTGCTTGATTTAAGAACATGGAACTGGCAAAATGATGGTATAATTAATCTTAATGGCGATTGGGAATTTTATTGGCAAAAATTTTATACACCTTCTTTTTTTAAGACTACTTCTGCAAATCCTTTAAAACATTATGCTTTTCTTCCTGATTTTTGGAATAACGATATTCCCGATAAAAGCAATAAACCCGAAGGTTTCGGATTTGCAACCTATCATTTAAAAATTTTGTGTCCGCAAACAAATGAAAAACTTGCGATGAAGTTTTTAACGGTTGGCAGTGCATATAGACTTTTTATTAATGGCAAAGAAATATTGCATATAGGCAATGCTGATACAACCGCTGCAGCAACCGAACCTTATCTTAAGCCTTTAATTGTAACTGTTAGTCCTGAAAATAATGAACTTGATATAGTAATACAGGTATCAAATTTTAATGACCGTATTGGCGGTTTATGGGACTTTATAAAACTTGGTACTGAAGACCAGATATATGATTACAGAATAAAAAATATTTCACTCCAGCTTTTTGTTGCAGGAAGTTTTTTTCTCGCAGGTATTTATTATTTTATTCTTTTTCTTTCTTTCAGAAAAAGGTATGTACTTTTTTATTTCAGCGTGCTTTGTTTTATAATTTTTATACGCAGCCTTGTTACCGGTGAAATTGCTGTTTTATATCTTACAAATTTTAGCTGGCTGTTTGCACGCAGAATGGAATACATTACATTTTATCTTTCTGTTCCCGTCATGTCACTCTTTTCTTATTTTTTATTTCCGCATGAATTTTCTAAAAAAGTATTATACATTATTTTATCAGTGTGTGCCCTGTTTGTTGCAGTTGGTTTGTTTGCATCATACTATATTTTTACTTATCCGCGTCAATGGTACCAGGTTGTAATGCTGCTTGCCGCATTCTACGGTTTATATGTATATGCAAGCGCTGCAAAAAATAAAAGATCCGGCAGCACATTATTTCTTTTAGGTTTTGTGGTGTTTATTATTACTATCGCCAATGATATTTTATATGCAAATCTCACGATTAACTCAATACCTCTTTTTTATGTTGGACTATTTCTTTTTGCAATTATTTTGTCTGTTCTTTTATCCGGGCAGTTTGAAAAAACTTTTACAGAATTGCAAGTTGTAAATGCAAGTTTGCATAAAGCAAATGAAGAACTTGGTTTTATCAATAAAGAAATAGAAGAGAAAAATTCAACACTTAAAAAAATTAATGCTGAAATGGACAATTTTGTAGCCCGAACCACGCATGATTTAAGAGCTCCGCTTACATCAGTTTTAGGTTTAATTAATTTAGTACGTGAAGAAAAGAACAGCGACATGTTTAACAGGTATTTTTCTTTACAGGAAGAAACCCTCAATAGGATGAATGACCTTATCAAAAATCTTATGGATTTCTCTATAAATAAACGATCAGAGCTTTATCTGGAAGACATTGATTTCGAAAAAATAGTTTATGATTCTCTGAAAGATCATGCTTATATTAACAATATACCCTGCACCCAAAACAATGTTTCAATTTCACAAAACGAAAAATTTATTTCTGATCCGCAAAGAATAAGAATGATCATAAATAATCTTATTTCAAATGCAGTTAAATATGCAGATCCAAAGAAAGAAAACAATGAAATAACTATTAAAATTGCAGTAGAGAATAAAACGGCAATGATTGAAATACATGATAACGGTATTGGTATTGAAATGCATCATCTTGATAAAATTTTTACTTTATTTTATCGCGCAACCAGCAGCGCCCCGGGCACCGGGTTGGGATTGTATATTGTTAAAGAAACTGTTGAAAAACTTAAAGGCAATATTAATATAGACTCAATCAAAGATTATAGCACTACTGTAAAAATTATAATACCAGATCTAGAGCAAAATTTTTAATTTACACTGATATGGGTTCTCCAAAAGATAGTTTGCCAAACATAAATTCAAAAGGTGTTGAGCAAAATACTTTTGATGCAATTGTAATTGGCAGCGGCATGACCGGCGGCTGGGCTGCAAAAGAATTATGTGAAAAGGGTTTGAAAGTTTTAATGTTGGAACGCGGCAGGAATGTAGAGCATATAAAAGATTATCCCACTGCAAACTTAGCACCGTGGGAACTGCCGCATCACAGCGCTTTATCAAAAAAAGTATTGGATGAAAATCCGATTATTAGCCAGTGTTATGCATTCACAGAATCAACGCAGCATTTTTTTGTAAAAGATAATGAACATCCTTACATACAAACAAAACCTTTTGCCTGGGTGCGTGGTTACCAGATTGGCGGCAAAAGTTTAATGTGGGCCAGATGGACACAGCGCTGGAGCGATTTGGATTTTGAAGCGAATGCAAAACAAGGTATTGGTGTTGACTGGCCGATTCGTTATAAAGATATTGCGCCGTGGTATGCTTATGTTGAAAAATTTGTTGGAATAAGCGGCAATAAAGATGGCATTCCACATTTGCCTGATGGAGAATTTTTGCCGCCAATGGAAATGAATTGTATTGAAAAACATTTTAAAGAACAAACAGAAAAAAATTATTTGGGCAGGTATGTGATCATTTCACGCACGGCAAATCTTACGAAGGGATTAAATGGGAGAGGACCTTGCCAGTATCGTGATCTTTGCGCAAGAGGTTGCCCCTTTGCCGGTTATTTCAGCAGTGTTTCTGCTTCTATCCCTGCAGCAAAAGCAACAAACAATTTAACGCTGCGGCCATTCTCTGTTGTGCATTCTATCATGTATGATGCATCAACAAAAAAAGCAAAAGGTGTTCGCATTATTGATACAAATACAAAACAGGTAACTGAATATTTTGCGAAGATTATTTTTCTGAACGCAGGTACAATTAATACAACATTGATATTAATGAACTCAACATCCAATCAATTTCCAAATGGTTTGGGAAATACGAATGATGTGCTTGGTCATTATTTGATGGATCATAATTATCGCGGCCATTTGGAAGCCTCATATGAAGGGTTTCAGGATAGTTATTATTATGGCAGAAGACCAACAGGAATTTATATTCCGCGATTCAGAAATGTAGGTGATGATAAGCAAAAAGATTTTATACGAGGCTTTGCTATTGCAGCCGGTGGTTCAAGAAGACAGGGCAATGTAAAGGATGATACAATAGGCGCGCCCTTAAAAGATCAAATGACTGAAGCCGGTCCATGGGATATGTGGATGACAGGGATGGGCGAATGTTTGCCTTATTACGAAAATAAAGTTTCATTAAACAAGGATAAAAAAGATGAATGGGGCATTCCGCAACTTGAAATTGACTGTGAATACAAAACAAATGAACTGGACATGCTAAAAGATATTTTAAACAGTGGCAGCGAAATGCTGGAACGCGCCGGATTTAAAGACATTGAAGCTTATGATAATGGCCAGGCGCCCGGTTTAGGCATACATGAAATGGGAACAGCGAGAATGGGAAAAGATTCGCAAACTTCAATATTAAATGAACACAATCAAATATGGGATGTAAAAAATGTTTTTGTAACTGATGGAGCGTGTATGGCATCCAATGCCTGCCAGAATCCATCGTTAACGTATATGGCTTTAACTGCAAGAGCAGCAAATTTTGCAGTGGACGAAATGAAGAAGATGAATCTTTAATAATTCAAAAGTCAAAATTAATAATTCAAAAAAGGATTGCTTGAATTGATACGGTTCTACACTTTTTAATTTTGACTTCTAACTTTTGACTTTGTTGTATGATCGTTGTTATAGGAAGTTCAAACACAGACATGGTGATTAAATCAGAGCACTTGCCGGCGCCAGGTGAAACTGTTTTAGGCGGCAATTTTTTCATGAATGCCGGCGGAAAAGGTGCCAACCAGGCTGTTGCTGCTGCACGCTTAAACGGCGCTATAACGTTCGTTGCAAAAGTTGGTAATGATGTGTTTGGCATGCAAGCGATAGAATTATTCAAACAGGAAAAAATAAATACCGGGTATATTTTTATTGATGAAAAAAATCCTTCTGGCATTGCTTTAATAAATGTTGATGCTAAGGGTGAAAATTGTATTACAGTTGCTCAAGGCGCAAATGGATTTTTATCAAAAGGAGATATAGAAAAAGCAAGAGCTGTTATAGAACAAGCCGATATAATTTTAATTCAGTTGGAAATACCGATAGAAACGATTGAATATGTTGCAAAGATTGCATGGCAAAAAAATATACAAATAATTTTAAATCCTGCGCCAGCTTGTAAATTATCAGATGATCTGTTAAGTAAAATTTCTATTATTACGCCGAATGAAAAAGAAGCGGAAATACTTACCGGTATTCCAGTAAATAATATTGATTCAGCAAAACAGGCGGCACTAATTTTATCAGCAAAAGGAATTGAAATAGTTATTATTACTCTGGGTGAACAAGGTGCTTTGTTATATCAGAACAATGAGTTTAATTTAATTGCGACAAGTAAAGTAATTGCGGTTGATACAACTGCAGCCGGCGATGTTTTTAATGGAGCTTTAGCAGTTGCACTATCAGAAAAAAAATCAATTAAAGAAGCAGTGCTGTTTGCAAATAAAGCTGCATCAATATCAGTGACAAGATTAGGAGCGCAGGCATCAGCGCCATATAGAAATGAACCGGGATTTGCTAGATTAAATGATTTACAGGATTAGCGAAATATTATTGTATGAGAAGATTTATTCTGCTTATATTCTTTATGCTTATAATGTGCCATGTATTCGAACAATCTTCTAAAATAAAAATTTCTAAAGAAGTTTTACATGACAAAATTAAAGGTGGTTGGGCGGGGCAAACGATTGGTGTAACATTCGGCGGACCTTATGAATTCCGTTTTAACGGAACATTCATCGGAGATTATCAAAAACTCATGTGGCATGATGGATTGATAAAAGACAACATGCTTAATAATGCTGGTTTATATGATGATCTGTACATGGACCTGACCTTTGTTGATGTGTTTGAAAAATATGGATTGAATGCGCCGGTTGATTCTTTTGCGAATGCATTTGCCAATGCAGGTTATATGTTGTGGCATGCAAACCAGGCTGGCCGTTATAATATTTTGCATGGCATAAAAGCACCGGAAAGCGGTTACTGGAAAAACAATCCGCATGCAGATTGCATAGACTACCAGATTGAAAGTGATTTTGCAGGTTTGATGAGTCCGGGAATGCCAAACACGGCTTCTGCTATCAGCGATAAAATTGGCCATATCATGAATTATGGTGATGGCTGGTATGGTGGCGTTTTTGTTGGGGCAATGTACACGCAAACTTTTATTTCATCTGATATCAATCACATTATTGATGAAGCATTAAAAACAATTCCACAACAAAGCGAATTTTATCAATGTATACATGATGTAATTGATTGGCATAAGCAATTTCCTGGCGATTGGAAACAAACATGGTTTCATATACAAAAGAAATGGGCGAATGATGTCGGCTGCCCCGAAGGTGTGTTCAAGCCTTTTGATATTGATGCAAAAGTAAACGCAGCTTATGTTGTAACGGGTTTATTGTATGGTGATAAAGATTATACTAAAACTCTGGAAATAACTGCACGTTGCGGACAAGATGCCGATTGCAATCCTTCAACGGTTGGGGGTATTCTTGGTGCGTTGCTTGGTTATGATAAAATTCCTGCATACTGGAAACAAGGTTTAAAAGAAAGTGAAGACATTCACTTCAAATACACAACCATGAGTTTGAATGATGTGTACAACATCAGCTTGAAACATGCATTGGAAAATATAAAACATAATGGTGGCTCTATTGATGGAGATAATGTTTCAATGAAAATACAAACACCAACTGCAGTGAAATTTGAGAAAAGCTTTGACGGTTTATATCCTGTTGCAGAAATTCCTGTTGAATGGAATGAAAAAAATGATGTTATCAGTTTCAATTATGAAGGAACTGGTTTTGTTTTGCGTGGTGAAACTGCAGATGGGAATAGTAATTCAGATTTTGTTTTTCACACTGAATTATATGTTGATGCAAAGTTGCTTGAAAAGCCTGAACTGCCTGCAAATTTTACAACACGCCGTTATGAACTTTGCTGGAATTATGATTTGCCAAAAGGCAAACATAATATACAGTTGAAGATTTTAAATCCATCGGCTGATCATCATATTGAAGATGTTTCTGCCATTTATTATACTGATAAACCCATTGACGGAATGAAGGAAAATGAATCAGATGCATCAACAACAAAATAATTATTACAGCAAATTTCTTGGTCAGTGCTTGCATGACGACAGAATTATGAGGTTATACAAACATCAAAAAATTATTACAATTTCAAATAATTAAAACCGATTGCTATGTTCATTGTTCACGATTATTCTCTTGCAGTTATTTTTTGTTTTATCACCATGTTGTGTTGGGGTTCATGGGCTAACACTCAAAAACTTGCACAAAAAACCTGGCGTTTCGAATTATTTTATTGGGATTATGTAACCGGCATTTTAGTGTTCTCTATCATTTCAGCATTTACATTAGGCAGCATGGGTAATGAAGGCAGGAGTTTTGTAAATGATCTTCAGCAAGCTGATTCATCTAACATTATCAGTGCGCTTATTGGTGGTGTAATTTTTAATGCAGCGAACATTTTATTTTCTGCTGCCATCGCTGAAGCAGGTTTAGCCGTTGCCTTTCCAATCGGTATTGGTATTGCTTTGGTGTTGGGTGTAATATTGAATTATGCTGTTGCCCAAAAAGGCAACCCAGGTTTTTTATCGCTTGGGGTTGCGCTTATAATTATTGCAATTTTATTAAACGCATTTGCATACAGCAAGGCAAATAAATCAAAGCCAGGTATAACTGATGTTGATGCAAAGCCAACTGTTCAAAAAGGGATTTTACTTTCTGTTGTTGCAGGTATTTTAATGTCGTTCTTTTATCGCTTTATTGCAGCATCAATGGATATAGAAAATTTTCAATCACCTGCTATTGGTAAAATGACACCTTATACTGCTGTGTTTATTTTTTCTGTTGGAATTTTTATCAGCAATTTTCTTTTCAATACCATATTAATGCGCAAACCAATTACAGGTTCTGCTGTAACTTATAAAGATTATTTTAAAGGAAATTTCAGAACGCATTTGGTTGGTGTATTGGGAGGATTAATCTGGGGATTGGGCAATTCTTTTAATTTGATTGCAGCAGGTAAAGCGGGCCCCGCAATATCTTATGGCTTAGGTCAGGGAGCAACATTGGTAGCTGCATGTTGGGGCGTTTTTATATGGAAAGAATTTAAGCATGCTCCAAAATCAACCAACAATCTTTTAGCAATAATGTTTTTATTTTTTATTGCAGGAATTACTCTGATTATTTATGCTGGCAGTTAAAGCCAGTCATCAAAAAAAAACTACAAACCCCGTAAGCCGGATTCTGTTTTAGGCTATCATTTATCTATGCTGCCTACCCGAAGCATGAGCGGGCCACTCACTTCTATGTGGCATTGCAGCGCCCAAGGTTTACCCTTCTGCAATATTGCTATTGCGGAACGTGAGCTCTTACCTCACATTTTCACCCTTTCCTTGCGGTGGTTATTTTCTGCGGCACTTTCTCTTTTCATTACTGAAAGCCATGTTTAACACATGATGGGCTGCCCTTTGCTGTCCGGACTTTCCTTTCCGAAAAAAATCGGAACGATAGCCCGGGTTTGTAGCGCTGTAAAATTACGAAGGAATTTTTGGGTTATAGGCTGTGTATTTCAATTAAGCACGGTTGCGTCGCAAAATAGGCGAAGCCGTATTCATCGAGACAATATAAAAATATTACTACAAGATACACTTGTACTGCATTAATGCTATTCATCTGCGGTTTCACCTGTATAAGCGCTTACAGGCTCGCATGTGCAAACAAGATTACGGTCGCCATAAGTATTATTTACCCTTGCAACTGCAGGCCAGAATTTATTCAGCGTAACATAGTATAATGGAAATGCGGCTTCCTTTCTTGTATAAGCATGATTCCATTCATCAGCACAAACAACAGCTTGCGTATGCGGCGCATTTTTTAATGCATTATCTTTTTTATCAGCCTTGCATTATTCAATATTTTGTATTTATTTGCGAATAGTGAGTCCTTTGAAAATTTTTAACTTATAAATCCTTTGCATGAAAATTAAATTTTTACTTTTTATTTTTTTATCAGCAACTGCTTGTTTAAAATCACAGCCTGTTATTCAATGGGAAAAATCATTAGGTGGAAACATAGAAGACTTGGCCACTTGCGTACAACAAACTTCTGATAGTGGATACATTATAGCTGGTTATTCTTTTTCTGATAGTGGAAGCTTTTCAAATAATCACGGAAATGATGACTACTGGATAGTTAAGTTAGATAAAGCAGAAAATATACAATGGAAAAAACTATTTGGAGGCAGCAGCTATGAATATGCATACTGTATTCAGCAAACTTCTGATGAAGGATATATTATAGCAGGAGAATCGTCTTCAAATAATGGGAATGTAACTGGCAATCATGGTTCGGGCGATTGTTGGATATTAAGATTAGATAGTTTAGGAAGCATTAAATGGGAAAAATCTTTCGGTGGCACAGAAGGAGATGCTGCTCAAAGTGTTCAACAAACTTCGGATGGAGGATTTATTATAGCAGGTTCATCTGCTTCTAAAAATGGAGATGTTTCGCATAATCATGGACAAAATGATTATTGGGTAGTTAAATTGAACAATGAAGGAAATATTGATTGGGAAAACTCTTTTGGTGGAACGAAAGATGATGTAGCATATAGCGTTAAACAAACTTCAGACGGGGGGTATATTGTGGCAGGGACTACCAGTTCTAATGATAAAGATGTTTTGGGTTTTCATGGATATTATGATTATTGGGTTGTTAAATTAAATAGTGAAGGGCATGCACAATGGACAAAATGCTTAGGTGGATTAGGTGATGATGAAGCAACAAGTATTCAGCAAACTTCTGATGGAGGATACATTGTAGCTGGCAGAGCTGCATCTGATAATAATGGTGATGTGACAGGTAATCATGGAGGATATGACTATTGGATAGTTAAGTTAGATAAATCGGGAAATCTTAAATGGGAAAAATCACTTGGCGGAACAGACTATGATATTGCAAACAGTATTCAGCAAACTTCTGATGGAGGATATATTATAGCAGGACAATCGCTTTCAAGTAATGGCGATGTAAATGGCAATAGGGGTGGTACAGACTATTGGATAGTGAAATTAGATCATATAGGAAATATTCAGTGGCAACAAACTTATGGAGGATCAAGTGGAGATGGAGCAAATAGTATTGAACAAACCTTAGATGGTGGATACATTATAGCTGGATATTCTTATTCAAATGATAAAGATGTAACCGGTAATCACGGTAACGGTTTTCCCGACTATTGGATAGTAAAATTATCGCCTGATATTTTACCAATCACTTTATTAAATTTTGATGGTATAATTGAAAACAATCAAACAATATTGAAGTGGAGCACTGCAAATGAAATGAACAATAAAGGGTTTGAAGTACAGAAAAGTTTAAATGGACAGAACTTTACAAAAATTGGTTTTGTTACAAGTCACGGCAATTCTTCACAGGTAACCAATTATAATTTTTTCGATGCGAAATTACTAAGCGGCTCAAATTATTATCGTTTAAAGCAAATTGATAATGATGGAAAGTTTAGTTATTCTTCAATAATAAACTTAGATTTTACAAAATTTGATTGGTCTGTTTTAAGCAATCCTTCAAATAACGTGTGGGTGCAATTACAGTTGGATAAAACAGCAAAAGTTTCTATTCAAGTGATTAGCATCAATGGAAAAATTACTCAAACGATAAATAAAGGAAATATTTCGGTTGGCACTTATTCCGTTCCTGTTAACTTAAATCACGCATCGTCAGGAGTATATATTATACAATTGCACGTTGATGATAAAACTTACTCCAAAAAAATAATTAAGTTATAAAACTTAATATATCCGAATATGATTTTAGTGATAAAAATGATAATTCAACTTTAATCTTATTCATCAACTGTTTCACCTGTATAAGCGCTAACGGGCTCGCATGTGCAAACAAGATTACGATCGCCATAAGTATTATTTACCCTTGCAACTGCAGGCCAGAATTTATTCAGCGTAACATAGTATAATGGAAATGCAGCTTCCTTTCTTGTATAAGCATGATTCCATTCATCAGCACAAACAACAGCTTGCGTATGCGGCGCATTTTTTAATGCATTATCTTTTTTATCAGTTATACTTTTTTCAATATTTCTTATTTCATCCCTGATGCTTAACATTGCATCGCAAAAACGATCAAGCTCTGCTTTGTCTTCGCTTTCCGTTGGTTCAATCATAATAGTACCGGGAACAGGAAAGCTCATCGTGGGTGCATGAAAACCATAATCAATTAAACGCTTTGCTATATCTTCTGCTTCAATTTCTGCTGATTTTTTAAACGGCCGAAGGTCAACAATAAATTCATGTGCACAAGTGCCGTGTGTGCCTAAGTATAAAATTTCATAATCGTTCTCCAATCTTGCACGCATATAATTTGCATTGAGGATTGCATATTCACTCGCTTTCCTCACCCCATTTTTACCCAGCATTCTTATATATGCATAACTGATAAGTAAAATTGATGCAGAACCATAAGGAGCCGCAGAAACACTGTTCACTGCTGACAGTTCACCGTTTACCGAATGCTCTGGCAGGAATGGTTCAAGATGTTGCTTACAACAAATTGGGCCCATTCCCGGGCCACCGCCGCCATGCGGAATAGCAAATGTTTTATGTAAGTTAAGATGACAAACATCAGCACCAATTAAACCGGGCGCTGTCAATCCAACCTGTGCATTCATGTTAGCACCATCCATGTAAACCTGGCCGCCATGTTGATGAACTATCTCTGTGATTTCTTTCACCGTTTCTTCATACACACCATACGTGCTTGGATAAGTGATCATAATGCCCGCAAGATTTGCAGCATGTTGTGTTGCCTTTGCTTTCAGGTCATTTACATCAATATAACCGTTTTCCAAAGCTTTTACTACAACCACTTTCATTCCCGCCATTACTGCAGATGCAGGATTAGTGCCATGCGCAGAAATTGGTATCAGCATTACATTTCTATGTGCATTACCACGGCTTTCATGAAAAGCTTTAATAGTTAGCAAACCCGCATACTCGCCTTGTGCGCCGCTGTTTGGCTGCAGGCTGCATGCATCAAACGCAGTTATCGTGCATAAATAATCTTCCAGTTCTTTTATTATTTGCTGGTAACCGCCTGCCTGTTCTTTCGGAACAAACGGATGAATTTTGCTCCAGTGATTCCAACTCAATGGAATCATCTCTGTTGCAGCATTTAGTTTCATTGTACAACTGCCAAGAGAGATCATTGAAGTGTTTAGGGAAAGATCTTTATTCTCCAGTAATTTTATATAACGCATCATTTCGCTTTCGCTGTGATGAAGATTAAATACAGGATGCGTTAAATAACTTGTGTTACGTTTTGCAAATGATGGAATATGCTGCGGTGCTGCATCATCCTCCATTTCAAAATGAACAGGATCAACATCATTTTCAAAACAATTGATAAGATCATACAGATCATCAATCATCACTGTTTCATCTAAAGAGATTCCGATAAGTTGTTTACCAATCTTTCTTAAATTAATTTTTTGTCTTTCTGCTTTTGCATGAATTGCATCAGCATTGTCAGCTTTAACCGTAATTGTATCAAAATAATTTTGTGATACAAGCCGGAAGCCGCGTGCCTCAATGCTTTCAGCAACAGTTTGAGTTAACACAGCTACACGCTGTGCGATTTTTTTTAACCCATCAGCACCATGAAACACTGCATACATTGCAGCCATATTTGCCAGCAACGCCTGCGCTGTACATATATTTGATGTTGCTTTTTCACGTTTGATATGCTGTTCTCTTGTTTGCAAAGCCATGCGCAGTGCACGGTTATTTTGTGCATCAACGCTTACGCCAATTATACGGCCCGGAATGTTTCTTTTAAATTCATCTTTAGCTGCAAAAAAAGCTGCGTGCGGGCCGCCGTAACCAAGCGGCACGCCAAAACGTTGTGCAGAACCAATTGCACAATCTGCATCAAGCTCCCCGGGAGGAGTAAGTAGTGTTAATGCAAGCAGATCCGTTGCCATTACAACAAATGCATTATTGCTGTGCATTTCATGAATAAATTCACGATAATCTTCAACGGAGCCTTTATCGTTTGGATATTGAATTATCGCACCAAAAAAAGATTTATCTGTTTCAGCAGTTTTATAATCACCAAAAGCAAGCTCAATGCCAATTGGGTTTGCTCTTGTGATTAATACAGTTTTTGTTTGAGGAAAAATTTCATTATCAATAAAAAATTTTGCACGCTCTATATGATCATGATCCCGGTTTAATAAATTAAAAAACATCGTCATTGCTTCGGCTGCGGCAGTAGCTTCATCTAATAAAGAAGCGTTTGCAATGGGTAAACCTGTAAGATCACTTACCATAGTTTGAAAGTTGAGTAAACTTTCTAAACGACCCTGCGAAATCTCAGCCTGGTAAGGTGTGTATTGGGTGTACCAGCCCGGGTTTTCAAAAACATTGCGCAAAATAACAGAAGGCGTTATAGTATCATAATAACCCTGCCCGATATAATTTTTATACAATTTGTTTTTAAGCGATATATTTTTAATATGCTGAAGATATTCATGCTCGCTCATGGCCTGTGGCACGTTCAAATCATGTTTCATCCGGATGGATGAAGGCACGGTTTTGTTAATCAGTTCATCAATAGAATCAACATTAATAACCTTAAGCATTTCATGTGTTTCGCTTTCATCAGCACCAATATGTTTATGCGAAAATTCCTTCGATTGTAACTCAAATAAATTCATATTATAACTCCTGTAAAAAATGGGTAATAAAAAGAAGCGCAAAGTTACGCGCTAACATTTATTAATAAAAGTGAAAGTGCAAAATGGGAGAAAAGCTAAGCTGGCAATGGATCAGGCTGAGAATAACAGGATTTTTTTGTAAGGGTTTCAGTATCTTCCGAAGCTCTCATTTCATCACTGGTTAAACGGCTGCCATCATGGCTCCACCCGGGCGGCCCGAATAAATAACCAAGGCGTTGCCGCAGTGTAATATTTTTTTGAAATATATCTTTCCACATTTGTCTCCATTCATGAAATACAATGGTTGCTGTGTTTGAGCTTTGAATGTTTTTTGTTAAGCCGTATTTTATGGGTTGGTATTTGTTTGCAGGTAATTCTTTTTGAAATGTTCCAAACAATTTATCCCATATCACTAAAAACATTCCCATATTTTTATCCAGGTATTTTGCATTAGAAGCATGATGTACGCGGTGATGCGAAGGTGTAATTAAAACATATTCAAGCCAGCCCATTTTGTTTATCATTTCTGTATGCACAAAAATACCCCATATCTGCGTGGCCGAATACATAAATACAATGTCAAGCGGTTTAAAGCCAAACCATGCCAATGGAATAAAATAAATAAAACGGTATAATGGTTGAAAAACTGAAGAGCGAAATCCAACAGAAAAATTCAGATGTTCAGAGCTGTGATGTGTAACATGCGTTGCCCAGAAGAAACGTATTTCATGATCAAAGCGATGCAGCCAGTAAAACAGGAAATCTTCTGCAAATAATAATATAAGCCAATACGCAAATGCGTTTTGAAGATGCATTACAGCATGTAAAAAAAAGTATTGAAGAATGGCAAGATAAATAAGCCTGAATGCAAGATCAATTCCTGAATTCAGCAGCATTAAATACAAATTATTAAGCGAATCTTTTAATGTATAAGCTTTGCGGCGGCTAATGTGTGAAAGCAATAACTCAAGCCCGATTATTATAAAATATATCGGCGTTGAAATAAGTACCAGCCATTGTTCTCTTATTGTATCCATTTTGAAAGAAAACGCAAAAATAAATTATGTGTTGTGAATGATGCGTTAGAATATTAAGGATAGTATTATTCGTTTAAACGCCGCCTAAAAAAATCTGCGCCTCTATGTTGATGAATTACAGCAATAAATCTTATTTGGTTTTTATTTTCATTAATATAGTAAATTATGTCGTAAGGGAATTTTTTTAATGATGCACTTCTTGCTTCTTTCTCAATATTTGAAGCGTAATAAGGATTTTTGTTTATTTTATTCAAAGCTTTTTCAAAAGCCTGTATAAATCTTTCGCCTAAACCTACCTGCTGTTCTTCATACCAAACAAAAATTTCATCAATATCAATTTGAGCCCTTCTTGTTATAACCAGCTCAAAATTTATCATTTTATATATTTTTTCTTCACCTCATTCCATGGCAAAGCATCATCAGGTTCATTTTTATCGAATTTCAATCTCTCTCTTATTAATTCAAGTTTCCATTCCGGAATTTCTTTTTTTATAAATTCTTCGTCAATGCTATCTAACAATTCAAAAGCAAGCTCTCTTTTTTCATCATTACTTAATTGCATTAATTCAAGCTTATCAACTGGCATAAAATTCTTTTTATAAAGTTAACAAACATCTTCAATAATTATTTACATTAACTTTTACTGAAGAATACCTTTGCAACATGCAGTTAGGTGATAAAGATCAGCAAAAAAAATACAAACAATTTTTACAGCGCGCTGATAAAAATAAAGTGCTGAAAGCATTACCCGCTTTGCATGAAGAAGCTTTTGCAAAAATAAATTGCCTTGAATGCGCAGCTTGTTGTAAAAATTATTCGCCGCGCTTTAAAACACCTGATATTAAGCGCATCAGCAAACACCTGCAACTAAAAGAAAGTGATTTTATTGAAAAATATCTGCGTATTGATGAAGATGGCGATTATGTGGTGAGATCAGTACCTTGTCCTTTTCTTGGTGCTGATAATTACTGCAGTATTTATGAAGTGCGGCCTTCAGATTGTGAACGTTTCCCTTATACTGATGAAGATGTGTTTATAAAACGCACAAACATCACTTTAAAAAATGCAACGTTTTGCCCCATAGTAATTCATGTGCTTGATAAGCTGATGCAATAACGGATTTATTATAATCATTTAAAAATTTACAGTAACTGAAGCAACTGCAAAATCATATTTTGTAAAAGGATTAAAATAATAAGCATCAAACGTAAAGTTGCCTACACTATATTCGGCATATACTCCTCGCTGTATATCAAAGCTTGTTTTATACCAGCGCAGGGTTTGCGCTAAAACTCCGGCTTGTGCATTTTTGAAAATATCTGTACTTAACTGCGTCCATGAATAAAAAAAGTTATCTTCTTTTCCGTTGAAGCTGAGCATATATTCATTCTCAGAATAAAAGTTTATTTTGGAATAAGAAGCACCGCATTCAAGACCCGGCAAAATACCACCTGAGTTACCAATTGCTATGCCTGCCATAGGTGTTACTGTTAAAGAAAGCTTTCCGTCTTTTTCCCATGTATAACCTGCAAATACAGAAGCGGTGTTTATATCTTCATAGTTATATCTTGCTTCAAGATGTAATGATTTATAATCAGCACAGCCAATTATGGTTGGATGTATTTCTTCACCGGGAATAAAATAATAATAGGCTGCTGCAGAACCAGACCAATTCGTTGAATCAGAATCTTCATTTTTTTGAGCATGCAATACTGCAGGCAAAATAATCAGTACAATACCAAAAATTTTTAAGCTCATAGATGAACGGAAATGCAAAAAAGAATATTGGATTTAAACTGTAATTATTCAATTGTAATCATCAGTTTTTGCTAAACAAAATAAGATTTATTTCAGTGGCAGTATAGTGTAAATGTTCAATTGGGATATAATAATAACTTAATGCTTTACACCAGTTTAATAGTTATTTCGTTAATAAAGCCTATGAAATCTTATAATTGTTTCCTAACTGAACCAATTGTTCTTTCAGCTTCTGTTTATGATTTATTTGTTCAGGAATTTTTAAGTTAATTACGAAAGACCCAATTTAATTATTATAGAATTAGTGCAAAATCATTTATTCTATAATAATTTTTATTTTAAGCGTTGCCTGCCATTAATCAGTCATTCTTATTTTCCATTTCTTTAATTACATCATCGTTGGCGTTAAAAGGAAACTCTTTTTTATAACCTGATTTAATAAGATACGCTATCACGCCCGCTAAAATAATTGTACATGCAATCATCATCATCTTTATTTCTGTTGAATAAAAAATAAGCAGCCATATTATAATTGCGAGTATAACCGGTAAAGGATAGAGCGGCATTTTCCATTTAAAAAAATTGTCGCCTTTGCGTTTATGCAATAACAACAAGCCAATTGCCTGCCCAACAAATTGTATTAAAATGCGCATGGCAAGAATAGCTGTAATAACATCAGATAACTTAAATAATAAACTAAACACAAACGCAATGGCGCCCAATATTAATAATGATACATAAGGAAAGTTTTTAGTGGGATGCAGTTTTGCAAAAACAGAAAAAAAAGCTCCATCTTTTGCAGCAGCGTATGGTATACGGCTATAGCCAAGCATTGTAGAAAATACAGAAGCAAATGCAACCCATAAAATAATTCCGGTGGCAATTACTGCAGCTGTTGGCCCGGCAAGCACACTTATATATTCACTTACTACAAAATTGCTTTTTTCCATATCATGCAATGGAAGCACAGATGCAACGCTGATGTTCATCATCAAATACAAAAAGCAAATAACTGCAATTGAAATAAACATGCTGCGGGGAATATTTTTTTCAGGGTTGATTATTTCTCCACCTAAATGGCACACGTTATAATAACCGAGATAACTATAAACAGTTTTTACGCTTGCAAAACCCAACGCCGCAGCAAAGCCTTTGTTTAGATGCAACCCATCATTTATATGCAACACAGGTTGCATAAAATTACCATGCATAAAAGCGCCGATAATTATCCAGCCCATAATTATAAATACACCAATTGAAAGCAGCACACTTATCTTACCAATAGCTTCTATTTTTCTATACAATAAAAAAACAATCAGTATTACAACAGCGCCACTTACCATTTTGCTTTCTGTTGTATTTAATGCAACTATGTAATTTAAATATTGTGCAAAACCGATTGCTGCAGATGCTATAACCAATGGCGCCTGTATCATCGTTTGCCATACAAACAAAAAACTCATTGGCTTACCCCATTTGTTACCAAAGCCTTCTTTTAAAAAATTATAACTGCCACCGGCTAAAGGAAATGTTGCGCCAAGCTGGCTCCAAACCATGCTATCAATAAAAGATAAAATTGCACCAGCAATCCATGCATATAAAAAATATCCGCCATTTAATTTTTGCACAACAAAACTCATTACCACAAATGGGCCTATACCAACCATATCAATCATATTTATGGCGCTGGCTTGTATAAAACTTATTTTACGGGAAAGATTTGCCTCACTCATGAACCATACAAAATAATACTATTTGTATGAATGCGCATCTATTCCAAAACACTTCAGTTATTTTGCCGTTGTAATAATTATCATGGCTGAAAATATTTATACCCAACAATGGAAGAACAGTGCAAATATTTATGAAGTAAATATTCGTCAATATACCAAAGAAGGAACGTTTAATGCATTTGCAAAACATTTGTCACGCCTTAAAGAAATGGGTGTAAAAATTTTATGGCTTATGCCGGTTACTCCAATCAGCAAAGAAAAAAGGCAAGGCACATCAGGCAGTTATTATGCCTGCAGCGATTATGTTTCAATCAATCCCGAGTTTGGTGATTTAAATGATTTTAAAAATCTTTTACAGCAGGCGCATAATTTAGATATGAAGCTGATCATTGACTGGGTTGCGAACCATACTGGTTATGATCATCCCTGGGCAAAAGAACACGCTGATTGGTACGAACAAGACAGCAATGGTAATTTTATTGAAAAGCATGGCTGGATTGATGTGATTGATTTAAACTATAGCAATACAGAATTGCGTGCTGCTATGATTGACTGCATGAAATTTTGGATAACTGAATGCGATATTGATGGCTTTCGTTGCGATATGGCGCATTTGGTTCCGCTGGATTTTTGGACTGATGCAAAACAGCAATGCGAAACCATCAAACCTTTATTCTGGCTGGCTGAATGTGAAGTGCCGGAATATCATAAAGTATTTGATATAACGTATGCATGGAAGTGGATGCATGCGACAGAAAAATTTGTAAAAAACTACGCATCGCTGCAGGATATAAAAGATGTTTTGAAATTGTACCAGGATTATCCGCAGGATGCATTGAAACTTTTATTTACTTCTAATCACGATGAAAATACATGGAATGGTACGGAGTATGAAAAATATGGAGATGCAGCAAAAGCATTTGCTGTATTTACGTTTGTATGGGCCTGTGTACCCTTAATTTACAGTGGCCAGGAGTTACCCAATTTAAAGCGCTTAAAATTTTTTGATAAAGATGAAATTGAATGGAATAATCAACAGCCCGCACTTGAAAATTTTTATAAAAAATTATTGTGGCTTAAAGCAACTAATGCAGCACTGCATGAGACTGGAAATATTAATGTACTGCCAACAGAATTAAATGACTATGTTTTTGCATTTCTGCGTTGTACTGCCAACAGCAAAGTGTTGGTTGTTTTAAATTTAAGCAATAGAGATAAGCTGCAGTTTAAACTCACACATCCTTTATTACAAGATACTTTTACACACTTGTTTTCTGATTTAACTTACAAGTTAGGCGCGGTGCAAAGCTTTGAATTGCAGGCCTGGGAATATATAGTTTTATACTGCTGATGAAATAAAAACTTATATTGTTACACCATATTATATTGTATAATAAAATATTGGATAATCTATAATAATTTATGAGTAAGAATACTGATAAACAAAAGCCTGATGAGTATAAAGAAAAAAAAGTACAGGAAAAATATTTGTATGAACAAGAACCATTAAATAAAGGAAATGAAGAATTATTTAAAATCGCTTTTCGAAATTATATTAATCTTATTGCTATTGCCGATAGAAAAGCCGGGCTTCTTATACAGGTGAATGCTATTCTCGCTTCAGTAATTATTGGATTTGTGGCGAAAAAAGTTCAGGAAATGCACATGCTTATAATACCTGCTGCCGCAATTCTTATTGTTGCAGGCTTTACAATTTTTTACAGCATACTTGCCAGCAAGCCTTTGGGAAAAAAATTTTTAAAAGATGTGCAATATGAAAAACAGCCGTTTTTTTTTGGAAGCTTTGATAAATTAGATCCTGATTTCAGGTACGCTACAGTAAGCGATTATGTTGCTGATATGAATGATTTATTTCATGGTAATAAACAGCTTGTTTATGATGAACTGATTAAAGAATCTTTCCAGGTAAGAAAAGTGCTGTCAAAAAAATTCAATTATCTTGATATTGCTTATAAAATATTTTTTATAGGATTAGTGATTGTAATTATAACCTTCCTGGTTGTGCTGGTTGTATATTCATAAAAACATGCAGCATTGCTGCATGTTTTTAAAATTTCGCGGTTCAGTTATTAATATCCTTCTCATCCTTAAGTTTCTGAATAATAGTTTCAAGATTGTTTTTATTCTGCGCATCTGGTGCCAACGGTAAAGCCATGTTTGCATATTTTAAAGCAGTTTTATTATCACCGTTGGCCGCATAACCTCTTGTCAATCCCATTAGTGTTGTAAACTGGTTTGGATTTTTATCGTAATTCATTTTAAATACATCAAGCGCTTCTTTATTTTTTTTCTGAGCAATCAATTGCCTTCCATATTGATGTAATTCAAAAACGCTTGCATAAGGTAAAGCATGTTTCATTATTGAATCAGCTTCCGTTGTTTTACCAAGCTTGTTTAAAATTTGAGCTTTCGTGCTCCATGCCCGAAAGCTGCGATCACCACCAAAGTTTACACTTGTAGCAGAATCACTCCACAATAAAGCCTCATCAAGGTTTACATTATTATCAATGCACCATTGTGCAGCCTGCGCCCAGCTTTCCCACATAAACCCTTTATTTGTTCTTAATTCATTTTCAAATGATGCAATTTGTGTTGCCGGAAGATCAACTTCAACTTTAAAAGATATCATCAGCTTTTCCCATTCCAGTGCAACATTTGCGCTGGTTGGGGTTTCATTTACAAATTCATACTTAAGCCATTCCACATTTGTATCTAGTGCAACCGGTTTCACCTTTACGCGCAATACATCCTCTTTATCATTATAAAAAAAACTACCCCAGCTTGTTGAGTTTTTTGAAAAGATAAGAATGCATTCATTGGCATCGTACGCAATAAAAAAACCATATTTGCTTGCAGCCAACGGCTGGCCTTCAATTTTTACATCAGTAGAAAATTCTATTGTAGTATTTTCATTGGCGCCGGCACGCCAGGGTGCAGCTTTACTGCTTCCAAAGCCCTGGTCTGTAAATCCGGCAGGAATTAGTTGCCCCCATATTTTTCCTTCACGCCCTTTTACACCGGGGCGATCATAATGAATAGTAACGTCAGTAATGCCGATGCGCTCCCCAACCATTGCCTTTTTGTTGCCTCCGCTTGGCGTTGAGGTAAGTTGTGCCTGCAGGCTATAAAACATGCAAATACAAATGAAGAAAGTAAATATTTTTTTCATGATGCAATTTTTAGTAAGGAAAACTACAAATTGTATTTATTGATTGCGTCGGATTATGATTAACGCGAATTGAAAATGATAACCGGAAATGAAGGCAATAAAAAAGCCCCGCTTTTGGCGAGACTTTTTATAAAGCTATTTTATTTTTAAGGTGTTACCTCACCTTCAATAGTAAGTATAACAGGATCTTTAATATTTGCAAATTTTACAGTAACTCTCTTTGAAAATTTACCAGGGTTTTCTGCATTATAAGTTACTTTTATTTCGCCGGTTTTGCCCTTTTGAATTGGGGTTTTTGGATAGTCAGGCGTTGTACAGCCGCACTCAGCAGTGGCCGTTTCAATTATCAGG
>Ga0206932_1007_pt1 | contig 67649 bp, 55 predicted proteins | sample Alteio_BWOrgHeat_18_FD_153244 | JGI IMG/M metagenome (GOLD analysis project Ga0206932, IMG submission 153244) | Enriched cells from forest soil in Barre Woods Harvard Forest LTER site, Petersham, Massachusetts, United States -... | ecosystem: Environmental > Terrestrial > Soil > Temperate forest >...
TGGATGTTGCAGCATTATTTTTTATAACAGTGAAATTTTTGTTTTGAGCAAAAGCAAACGACGATGTTATAAGCATCAGGCTAAAAACATAAAGAATTTTTTTCATTGAGATTATTTTTTCAAATGGCGGCTAAAATAATTAATTATCTACTTTGGTTTACAATTTTACATAAGCGTAAACAATTTGGTTTTGGGCTTTATAAATAACATCTGGAAAACTTTATCATATAATTTGAAAAGCAAACCTTTTTTTTGCATTTTGAAACTACTTTCAAAAAATGTTCAACACACAACAATCAGCATTTCTTCTTCTCCAGGACGGCACTTTTCTTCAAGGCAAAGCATTTGGTAAAATTGGAACTGCCACCGGTGAAATATGTTTTAATACCGGCATGACGGGCTACCAGGAAGTATTTACTGATCCCAGTTACTACGGCCAGGTGCTTATAATGAACAATGTGCATATTGGCAATTATGGTATAAATAATCTTGACCAGGAAAGCAGCAGTGTAAAAATACGCGGATTGATAGGGCGCAATCTTGAAGAAAAATTTTCGAGATACAAAGCATCAGACAGCCTTGATGCCTACCTTAAAAACAATAATATTGTTGCCATTGAAGGTATTGATACACGCTCATTAGTGGCGCATATAAGAAACAGCGGTGCAATGAACTGTATTATTTCCTCTGAAATAACGGATAAAAAAACATTGCAGGACGAACTGGATAAAGTACCGGATATGGATGGGCTTGAGCTGGCATCTGTTGTAAGCACAAAAGAAATATATGAAGCAGGTGATGCAAATGCTGCTTTAAAAATTGCAGTGGTTGATTATGGAGTAAAGAAGCACATTCTTACTTCGCTTGCTAATCGCGGGGCATATATAAAAATATTTCCTGCAAAAACTTCTGTAAAAGAAATAACGGCCTTCAACCCCGATGGATATTTTATTTCAAACGGTCCGGGAGATCCTGCAGCAATGCCTTATGCAATTGATACAGTAAAGGAATTATTAAAAGAAAATAAACCTTTGTTTGGTATTTGTCTTGGGCACCAATTGCTGGCTTTGGCAAACGATATTCCTACATTTAAAATGCATCATGGGCACAGAGGTTTAAATCATCCTGTAAAAAATTTTATTACAAACCGTTGCGAGATCACTACGCAAAACCATGGATTCGGTGTTAACTCGGAAGCTGTAAAAAACAATACCGAAATTGAAATAACTCACCTGAACCTGAATGATGAAAGTATAGAAGGCATCCGCATGAAAAACAAACCTGCGTTTAGTGTGCAATACCACCCGGAAAGCACACCAGGCCCGCACGACAGCCGTTATTTGTTTGATGAATTTATACAAATGATGCGTTCAAAATAATAATTACGGTTTAATTTTTTTGATCTTGATTATTTGAAAATAATTCAGGCTGAATTTTTGCTTGCTATTTACATTCATTTGTACCGGCAAAGAAAACTTTTATATGCCAATACTTTTTCATAATAAAAAACACACACATGAAAAAAAAATCTACACTGCTCATGTTGCTCCTTGCATATTTGTTTATTGCAAATGCGCAACAATTTAAACTTACAAAATTTTCTTCAGGCTACGTCCATCCTGTTGGTATTGAAAATTGTGGTGACAGCCGCTTATTTGTTGTAGACGAAGAGGGGAAGATTTTTATTTGTGATTCTGCAGGCAAGCGTAACTCAAAGCCATATCTTGATATTACTGACAGGGTTTTGTATAACGGCGAACAAGGTTTATTAGGCCTTGCTTTTGATCCCAATTATGCTTCTAACGGCTATTTTTATATAAACTATATCAATAAAAGCGGCAATACGCAAATTTCAAGGTTCAGGGTAAGAATTTCGAATGCAAATCTTGCCAATAAAAATACAGAAAAATTTATTCTTGAAATAGACCAGCCCTTTTCAAATCATAATGGTGGTTGCACCCGTTTTGGACCTGATGGTTATTTATACATCGGCATGGGTGATGGCGGCAGCGGCGGAGACCCGCACTTTAATTCGCAAAATCCGCAAAGCCTTTTGGGTAAAATGCTGCGCATTGATGTACATCACGGAGACCCGTACCAAATACCGGCAGATAATCCTTTTCTTAATACACCAGGTTACAGGCCTGAAATATGGAATCTTGGTTTTCGCAATCCCTGGCGTTGGAGTTTTGATGCGCTTACCAAAAACATTTTTATTGCTGATGTAGGCCAGAATTTATGGGAAGAAATTGATGTACAACCGAAAGGCGACGGAGGGCATAATTACGGATGGCGTTGTTATGAAGGAAATCATTCTTACAATGATTCTGGTTGCCAGCCGCGTTCTGCTTATACTTTTCCTGTTTATGAATATCCGCATGCAGATTCAACCGGCGATTGTTCTATCACCGGCGGCTTCGTTTATCGTGGCACAAAATATTCTGCCTTATATGGCAAATATGTTTTTACAGATTATTGCAGCGGATTATTCAGATTGCTATATAAGCAAGGCGGCAATTGGACAGTAAAAACGGTTTACAATGGAGATGATGGTGCTTATTCTTCTTTTGGAGAAGATAAAAATAACGAGATGTATGTATGTAATTTGGGCGATGGAAGTATTTACCACGTATCGTATGGTGCTGCACAATTTGAAAATGCATCGTCATTTAATAATAGCGCATTAAACAAACTGAATTTTTCTCCAAATCCATCAAATGGCACTTTGCATATTACTTATACTTCAACAAAAGCTGAACGGGTTACAATGCATGTTACAGCAATGCTGGGTCAGCAGCTTTATAATGAATCAAGAACGGTAAATGCAGGCGTAAATACATGGAATGTAAACCTGCATATTCCCAAAGGAAATTATTATTTAAGTGTTACAACAGGTACAGGCAATGTAATTACTCAAAGTTTAAGAATAGAATAACCTGTTTTGATAATCTTTAATAAAAGCCATCTCATGGTGGCTTTTATTATTGTAAAAGAATAAGCTTCTAATGTTTTTTTATTTTTGATGAATGGACCGAGTTGAAAAATTGCTTCAATATTTACAGCAGATGCCTCTTGATAATTTTTTAAGGCATGCACTCGCACTTGAATATATTAAACTGGAAAAAGATAACGAAGCAAGAATTTTATTTGAATCAATACTGAAAGAGTCACCTGGTTATATTGGCTCTTATTATCATTTAGGAAAATTACTGGAAAGAAATAATGAAAAACAACTTGCAATTGAATGGTATGAAAAAGGAATGGCAGAAGCTAAAATTGCAAACGATCAGCATGCGTATAATGAATTGCAGGCAGCTTATGAAGATTTAGTTTATTGATTGCATATTTGTTTACAACACAAAAGTCCCGTTAAATACGGGACTGGAAATTCCTAAGAGCTTTTTTTCTAAACATTACTTGGAAGTAATACATAGCCATTCTTAACGCTGAAGAATTCTTTAATTGAGAATAAAATACTTTTCATACTATATAAATTTTATAAATTAACTAATGTGTATATAAGATGTATTGCAATGAAAAAAATTTAATCTGCCATTACTAAAATCATGTTAAACGACCGTTAGTTTATAAGAAAAAATATTTTTGCAGTGATTAAACTTTTATCAAATACTGTCAAAAAAATAAAAATTAATCAGGAGCAGTTTTTTTATTTGCCTATCGCTTTGGCATAATTATTTGGTTTGCTAAACCATGCCTTCCACTAAAAAAAATAAAAGCACCGAAATGCCGGCTGTACACGGAACTAAGTCGCCGTTTCCTGATAATATTTCTCCTATGCTGGCAACGCTTGTTGATAAACCTTTTGATGAAGAGGGTTGGTTGTATGAAGTAAAATGGGATGGTTACAGAGCAGTAATTTATTTAAATAAAGGAGAAGTGCGCATGCGTTCGCGCAACAATAAATCTTTTGATGAAAAATTTTATTCATTGCATAATGCTTTGCAGCAATGGAAAATAAATGCAGTGCTGGATGGTGAAATAATAGTGATTAATGATAAAGGAATTTCTAATTTCAGCAACCTTCAAAACTGGAGAAGCGAAGCAGATGGTGAATTGATTTTATACCTGTTTGATGTGTTGTGGCTCGATGGTTATAACCTGATGAATTTACCATTAACTGAACGTAAAGAAATATTGCAATCAATAGCACCAGATTCAGGAAGTATTCGCATAAGCGAAAGCTTTAATGCAGGCGCAAGAGATTTTTTCGAAGTGGCTAAAAAATTAAATCTTGAAGGCATTATTGCAAAAAAAGCTGACAGCATTTATATCACAGATAAACGAACTAAAGAATGGCTGAAAATAAAAACAGGCAAACGGCAGGAAGTTGTAATAGGCGGGTTTACAAATAATGAAGGAAGTAATAAACCTTTTAGTGCTTTATTAGTTGGCGTGAATAAAAACGGCGTACTGAATTACACTGGTAAAATAGGAACAGGTTTTTCTCAAAAACTGCAACAGGAAATGATGCAGCAATTCAAGCCGCTTATAACAAATAAAATGCCTTTTAATTTTGAACCTGATATTAATAAGCCATCACGCTTCAGGCCAAATCCTCCAATGGCAACTGCAACATGGTTAAAGCCTGAATTGGTATGCGAAGTTTCTTATGCTGAAATTACTTCAGATGGTGTAATGCGGCATCCTTCATTTGAAGGAATGCGTGTTGATAAAGATGCAGAAGATGTTCATGAAGAAAAAGAAAAACAAACTGCATCTGTTGTTCAGCAACAGGAGGCAGAAAATATAATCACTATGAAAAAAAAATCAGTCAAAGCAGGTAAAATTGCAACAGCAAAATCTTCGTCAACAAATAAAAGCCTTACAACAAAACTTTTAAAAGGTTCAACAAATAAAGAAAGAAAAACATTATTGAATCCAACAGAGAAATCACAAACAAAAAATATTAATGGATATGATATAACATTCAACAATCTTGATAAGATTTATTATCCCGCCATTAAAGGCCAGAAAGCTGTTACCAAGCGCGATATGATAAATTATTATTACCAGGTTGCGCCATATATGTTACCCTATTTAAAAGATCGTCCGCAAACAATGATCCGTTACCCAAATGGTATTAATGGCGAAAGTTTTTATCAAAAAGATGTAACAGGTAAAGTGCCTGATTGGATTGAGTTATTTCCCTACTACACAGAAGCAGGCGGCAACAGGAATTTTATGGTGTGCACCAATGAAGCAGGTTTGTTATTGATGGCATCTTTAGGAAGTTTGGAAATGCATCCGTGGAGTAGCCGTGTTCAAAAGCCGGATAACCCTGACTGGTGTATTATTGATCTTGATCCCGGCGATAAAACAACATTTGACCAGGTGATAAAAGCCGCGCAAACAGTTAAAGAAGTACTTGATGCAATCGGCGCTGATGCATATTGCAAAACATCCGGCGCAACCGGCATGCATATTTATATTCCGCTGGGCGCAAAATATACTTATGAGCAAAGCAAAGAATTTGGAAGAGTGCTGGTAACAATCGTTCAATCTCAGTTACCAACATTTACAAGCATTGAGCGCATCGTTAATAATCGCGAAGGCAAAATGTATCTTGATTTTTTGCAGAACCGGCCGCAGGCAACATTAGCTGCGCCTTATTCATTACGGCCAAAACCCGGCGCTACTGTTTCAATGCCTTTGCATTGGGATGAAGTAAAAAAAGGTTTAACCATGAAGCAGTTCAACATATTCAATTCTGTTGAACGAATAAAAGAACAGGGCGATATTTTTAAAGCTGTTTTAGGCAAGGGCATTAATATGAAACAGGCGCTAAAAAAAGTGGAATCTGTTTACGGCGAACAGCAAATGCATGAATCACTGAGGAAGATCAGGTAAGAAAAGGTGCACAAATGGCTTTGTTTATGTAAAAAAGTCAGTTTTCGTACCCACGGAATTGATTTTCGGTACACCGATTTTGATTTTCGCTATACCGATTTGGGTTTTTGATACCTCGAAAATGATTTTCGCTATATCGATTTTAATTTTCGATACCCCGGAAATGATTTTCGGTACATCGATTTTGATTTTCGGAACACCGATTTTTGGTTTTCGGTACACCGATTTTGATTTTCGATACCTCGAAAACGATTTTCGGTACATCGAAAATGAAATCCGTGGCCACGGAAAAGCGCATTTGTAGAATTACAAACCACACTGCACGTCATTCCCGCGAAAGCGGGAATCTCATTCTCAGCTATCACACAACATTATAGTGAGATGCCCAATCAAGTTGGGCATGACGGGCAAGTGGTTGTGTTTGATCTTACTTTTTCAAGTTTATAGAATTGATAAACCACACTGTGCGTCTTTCCCGCGAAGGCGGGAATCTCATTCTCAGCTATCACACAACATTATAATGAGATGCCCAATCAAGTTGGGCATGACGGGCAAGTGGTTGTGTTTGCTTTTATTCTTTAAAGTTTTATAGAATTGATAAACCACACTGTGCGTCTTTCCCGCGAAAGCGGGAATCTCATACTCAATAACTATTATCTTAACAAGATTATTTACAGCCAATCTAATCCTTCAAAATAAAATTTTGCATCTTCTTGTATCTTTTGCCTGTCTATATGCAATTTTCTGGTTTTATTATACTTATCCAGTATTGCAAATGAATCAATAATGCTTTTTGCTAAAAGAAATTTTCTGTCTTCTATACTTGCATATTTTATTTGAGAATAAGATAAAACTACATCCCAATACAATACATTTTCTTTAGTGTCATAGCGTATTCTTGGTTTAGTGTTTTCCCCAACGCACATTATTACAAAAAATAGTTTGACTTCATCATTACCGTAATCACGCACTTTAAAAAATCTCGAAATATTAAGTTCAGCAAATAAAGGTTCTAATCCAGAATCCTCCCATGTATTAGACGAATATCGAATTTCCATCGAATAAAAATTTCAGTTTTTCATCACCGTTTATGTATCATAATTATGAGATGCCCAATCAAGTTGGGCATGACGGGCAAGTGGTTGTGTTTGCTTTTACTCTTTAAAGTTTTATAGAATTGATAAACTAATTCACTCCATCTGTCACAACTTCTTTTGCAATTTTATTTACTAATCCCTGCAAAACTTTTCCAGGGCCAACTTCTGTAAAACGCGTTGCGCCATCTGCAACCATTGCCTGCACACTTTGTGTCCATCTTACTGCGCCTGTTAATTGCGCGATCAAATTATTTTTTATGGCTGATGAATTTGTGACTGCTGTTGCAACAACATTCTGATAAACCGGGCAACTTGCTGTTCCAAAATTCGCTGCATTAATTGCTGCAGTTAATTCTTCTTTTGCAGGCTGCATTAATGCTGAATGAAAAGCACCACCAACAGGCAACAGCAATGCACGTTTTGCTCCTGCTTCTTTCATGCGCACACAAGCCACATCAATTGCTTCAGCAGAACCGCTGATCACCAATTGCCCGGGACAATTATAATTTGCTGCAACAACCACTTGTCCATGGCCCAATTCATTGGCAACAGCAGCGCAAACCTCTTCTACTTTTTCATCTGCCAAACCCAACACTGCAGCCATAGTTGATGGATTTATTTCGCAGGCTTTCTGCATAGCTTGTGCACGAATGCTTACCAGCTTTAAAGCTTCTTCAAAACTTAAAACATTGTTGGCAACCAACGCAGAAAACTCACCAAGCGAATGCCCGGCAACCATATCTGGCTTTGCATCATTTAATGTTTTAAATGCAATAACTGAATGTAAAAAAACAGCGGGCTGCGTAACTTTTGTTTGTTTTAATTCATTATCTGCTCCTCCAAACATGATTTCGCTAATGCGAAAGCCAAGAATTTCATTTGCCTGTTCAAACAATTCTTTAGCCTGTGCATTTGTATCATATAAATTTTTCCCCATGCCGCTGAATTGTGAACCCTGGCCGGGAAATATGTAAGCATGTTTGTTCATACAGCAAGTTTAGAATTGTAAAAATAAGAGAGTTACTAAAGAAAAACGATTTGCTTAATTTTGTTTTATGGGTTTTGAATTATCAATACAGGATATTCCGCATTACACATACAAAGATTATGAGTTATGGGAAGGTGATTGGGAATTGATAAAAGGAATTCCTTATGCAATGTCGCCGGCACCAAATTGGAAACACCAAAATTTTGGAAGTGATTTTGTAACTGCCTTTAAAATAGAATTAAGAAAGAATAAAAACGATTGTAATTGCAAGGTTTTATATGAATGTGATTGGATTATCAATGATGATACTGTTGTTCGTCCTGATGTGATGATTGTATGCGAACCGATTGAAGGAAATTATCCAACAAAACCTCCGGCATTAATTCTAGAGATACTTTCTCCTCAAAGTTTATTAAAAGACAGGAATACTAAATTTAATTTGTATCAATCTTATGGCGTGAAATATTATTTAATTGCTAATGTTGGCAAAAAAGAAATAGAATATTTTCAACTGATTGATAACCGCTATAAACAAATTGAAAATATAAATTCATTTCAGCTTACAACTTCATGCAGTGTTGATGTAAACGTAACGGAATTATTTGAGGCTTGAATTGCTGCCATGAAAAACTACAGTACAAGGGAGTGACACAACCATGCTGCCATGAAAACGGAACGCTGGTTTCATAAAAATTCTTCTTGTTATTTGCATGTATATTTGAAAAAAACAAATTATTATGGGATTTGATCAGTACCATGAACCGGCAAATGAGTTACCGGAAAAAACAAGAACTTTTGCGCGTATGATTGCTGCTTTGGGCGAAGAGGCTGAAGCCATAAACTGGTATGAACAACGTATGAGCGTTGAAAAAGATAAAACTGCAAAAGCAATTATGCACGATGCGCAGAAAGAAGAGTTTAAACATTTTGGAATGGACCTTGAATTTTTATTGCGCCAGAAACCTGTTTGGAAAGAAATTTTACAGGGCATTCTTTTTAAAGACGGCGACATTGTAGAACATGCTGATGATGCTGAAGAGAACGCCGGTTGATTAATAATCACGCTGTATTAAAAAATCTGCTATCTCCATCAATGGTTTTTTTCTTGCTGATAACACTGCAATTTCATTAAGATGATGAAGCGCCTTATCAAAATATTGCTGCTTTAATTCTTTCGCCCATTCATCTGCATTGCAATCGTGAAAAATTTTTAAAACACGTTGCACTTTATTGGCAGCATCTTTATTCAATAAATTATTTAATTCTTCCTTTTGATCTGCGGTTGCAGTTTCAAGTGCATGAATTAATAAAAAAGTTTTTTTGTTTTGTTTAATATCGCCACCGGCAGCTTTTCCAAATTTTTCAGGATCGCCAAAAGCATCTAAATAATCGTCCTGTATTTGAAATGCGATGCCGAGATTTTTTCCAAACCCGTATAAATGATTGCAATTGCCTTCTCCTGCTCCACCAATTATTGCACCCATTTGCAAACTTGCTGCCAGCAATACGGAAGTTTTTAATTCAATCATTTTTAAATAATCATCCAAAGAAACAGTTGGCAATTTTTCAAAATCCATGTCTAACTGCTGGCCCTCGCAAACTTCTTTTGAAGTTTTGCTGAATATATTGATAATTGATTTAAGATAGTTATTGCTGATCTTATTTATATATTCATAAGCTGCCACAAGCATTACGTCGCCGGCAAGTAAAGCTGTATTAGAGCCATATTTATGATGCACCGTTTCCAAACCGCGCCGCAGCGGTGCTGCATCCATTATATCATCATGAATTAAAGTGAAATTGTGAAATAGCTCTATCGCTGTTGCAACATGCCAGGCATCAGCATGTATTTCATCAAATAATTCGTTACCCATTAAACACATAACAGGGCGTATGCGCTTGCCGCCAAGCCCAAGAAAATAATCATTGGCCGCATATAAAGATTGCGGATGTTTGGGAAAATGCGATGTATTAAAACGGGATGAAAATGCTGTGGTTAAATCTTTAAATGAATGCATGAAGCGAATTAAGAATTAAAATCTGATTTAGTATTAAAATGTCTCTTGAATAATCTTTAAAAATTCTGAAGAATTTAATATTGGAATATTTTGATAAATCTTTATCTGTAGTAAATCATTATCTCCGGTTACTAAATAATTTGCTTTGCCATCAACCGATAATTCTAAAAATTTATTATCCGAAGAATCTTTACAAACAGAAACAATGCTTTCAACCTTAATTAATTTAATTGTTTTAAGATAAGCTGCTATAAAATCCTGTCGAATTTTCAACGCAACATATTTGTCAAATTTAGAACGAAGTAAAACAGAGGTTAATTCTGTAATAGTTTGTTGAGAAGCTAAAATAATATCCCGCTTAATAACAATGTCTAAAACTTTTGCGGAATTAGAATTTCTTATAAGCACAGCGCTTACTAATGTATTTGTATCAAATACTATCCGCATTATATTTTTCAGAAAGAATTTGACTTAAAACTTCCTCTGTCAAATTATGCTGTTCTGCTTCGGTTCTTATTTGTTCAACAATGCCGGAAATAGATGAGGATTCTAAAGATGAATTAGCAATGGAATTTATAAAAGACAATAATTTTTCTTTTTGTTCTGAGTTGAGCTGTCTTATGCTTTTTAACAAGTTTTCTTCATTTATGGTTTCTGTTAACATCATAATTGCTTTATTCCTCAAATTTAATTTCTTTTTTTATTCCGGGCTTTCGTTTTTCGGGATGCCTCATTATTTTCGTCTTTTTGCACCCATTCATAGTCTAATTGTCTTTTATCAAGATTTGCCGAGATTACTTTTATCATCACTTTATCGCCCATCCGGAATTTTTTCCCGCTTCTTCTACCAACTAAACTATAATCACTTTCTATATGGCGGAATTCATCATAATCATTCAGATCATTTATGCTGATTAAACCTTCGCATTTATGTGCAACTGTTTCTGCCCAAAAACCAAATCGTGCAACACCGCTTATCACTGCTTCAAATTCTTCACCTAAATAATCTTTCATAAATTCAACCTGTTTATATTTATTGGCGGCACGTTCTGCGTCCATTGCTGCACGTTCACGTTCGCTGGTATGCTTGCATTTTTCATCCATTTTCTTATCAACAACAGGCTTATTTTTCAAACAACTTTCCAATACGCGATGCACCAATACATCAGGATAGCGCCGGATAGGCGAAGTAAAGTGACAGTAATATTCAAATCCTAAACCATAATGACCAATATTCTCTGTTGTGTATGCAGCCTTTGACATAGTTCTTATGCCCAGTTGTTCCAATACATGCTGTTCAGGTTTGCCTTGCACATCTTTCAATAATTCATTAAAGCTTGCGGTAATTTTTTCCGGAGAACTCATATCAAACTTATGCCCGAACTTTCTGGAAAACTCAACAAAAGGCTGCAGCTTATCTTTATCCGGCTCATCATGTGTGCGATAAGGAAAAGGGATAGCTTTTTTATTCACCTGTACCTTGCTTACATATTCAGCAACAGTTCTATTGGCAAGCAGCATAAACTCTTCAATTAACTGGTGCGCTTCTTTACTTTCTTTTATAATTATACCAACTGGTTTGCCATTTTCATCTAACTGAAAGCGTACTTCCTGGGATGAAAAATTTATTGCTCCATTCTCAAATCTTCCTTTACGCATTTTTTGTGCGATGCTGTTCAATAACAAAATTTCTTCAGCATATTTTCCTTCATTGTTTTCAATAATTGCCTGCACATCTTCATAAGTAAACCGGTGATTGGAATGAATAAACGTTTTGCCGATCCATGATTTTTTTACCTCGCCTTTTGTGTTCATTTCAAATACAGCAGAGAAAGTATATTTATCTTCTTCAGGCCGCAAAGAGCATAAAACATTTGAGATATTTTCAGGCAGCATGGGATTTACCCGGTCTGGCAAATACACTGAAGTTGCACGCTTATACGCTTCCGCATCAAGAGCAGTATCCGGCTCTACAAAATGGCTTACATCTGCAATGTGAACGCCTATTTCAAATAAATCTTTCTTTATATTTTTTATTGAGATTGCGTCATCAAAATCTTTTGCATCAACAGGGTCAATTGTAAACGTAAGTATATCCCTGAAGTCTTTTCTCTTTTTTATTTCTTTTTCAATTATTGCATCACTCAGTCTTTCACTTTCTTTAATTACGTCATCAGTAAACGCTAAAGGAAAACCATTTTCTGAAAGAATTTCCTTCATCGCTATATCATTCATGTTCTCATTACTTAAAATACTTATTACTTCGCCAATGGGTTTTTTATCATCTTTATCCCAGCGCAGCAAGCGCACTGCAACACGCTCTTTGTTTTTTGCGCCGCCAATTTTTTCCAGCGGAATAAAAATATCAGGCATAGGTTTATCTGTGTCAGGAACAAAAAAAGCATAATTGGTTGAAAGCTGTAATGTGCCTATAAATTCAGTACGCTGTCTTGAAACAACCTCCATAATTTTTCCTTCTTTTTTGCCTGTGCTCATGTTTTCTTTAAACACTTTTACACGCACTGTATCGCCATGCAATGAAGTGTTGAAATTCCCCGGCCTAACAAGAATATCTCCGCTGCCGTCTACAATTACAACATAGCCCAGGCCATTGCGTGCAATATCAAGTGTGCCTTTTAATAAATAAGATTGTGACGACTGGTGTTTTGATTTTTTATGTTTCATGTGTTCAGGTTAGTTTTATTCCGTATGAAAATTTCAAGCGAAAGTTTTTATAGTTCACTTCATTCATTATTATTTTCTTTTTTAAAACCTGCAATAAAATCAATTATCACCTGGTTGAAAACAACATCTTCATTAAATAAGAATGCAGCCTTTAGCGGTAAAACATACAAAGGAATATCTGATAATTCTTTTTTGAATTTAAGAAACCGCACTGCATCTTTTTCTGTGGTAAGAATAAGTTTGTTTGGTGATTGAATTTTTTCAAACTTCCTGTTTATATCTTTTAAATCATCAATAGAAAAAATATGATGATCGCTATAACTTATTTCATCGTACAATGCTGAACATTCGGCTATATGATCTTTTAAAGGCTGAGGATTAGCAATACCATATACCAGTAAAATTTCATCATCTAATGAAAAAGGTTTTTTGTTTTTTGTAATAATGTGATACGGTGTCTGATATTCTATTGAAGTAAAAAAAATGCGTTGTTTTTCTTTCGGTTGCAATTGCTGTATAATTTTTTCTTTTTTGCTTTTAGCAAGATCAGACGGACATTTTGTAACAATAATTATATCTGCTCTTTTAGCCGATGTATGTTGATCCCGCAAACCGCCGGTAGGAAAAAAGAAATCATCAATATACAGGTCATTGTACACAGTAAGCAAAATATTTAAACCTGCTTTTATAGCTCTGTGCTGAAATGCATCATCCAGTATAATTACTTCTGTATCTGGTTTATCATGCAGCAATTGCGGAATAGCCACCACGCGCTCTTCACCAACAGCTACAGATATAGCAGCGAATTTATTGTGAAACTGCATTGGCTCATCACCAATTTCCAATGCTGTTGAAGTTTCATTTGCCAGCGCATAGCCTTTTGTTTTGCGCTTATAACCGCGGCTTATTGTTGCAATGCTGAACCTGCCTTGCAACACTTCAATTAAATATTCAACCATTGGAGATTTCCCGGTGCCGCCCATTACAAGATTTCCCACACATATAACAGGAAGATTAAATTCTGCCGTGTTGAAGATTTTTTTATTGTATAAAAAATTACGAATAACTATCGCCAATCCATACAATAAAGAAAACGGTAATAATAAAATGCGAAATGAACGAAGAAAAAAAGAATTAAAATTCATATTGATTGCGTAGATGCAAAGATCAAAGATACATTAATCACAAGTTGTGATGTTTGCATCACTTATAATGCAGATTGAAGGTTAGCTTTTATTAAAGCAGCCTGTTCATAAATAAATTCTGCGTCAATTTTTTGGGTGAAAAGGATAGAAGCAATTTTTGGGTAGCCGCTCCATTCAACAATTTCATTTTCATAATTCATATAATCATCATTGAATATCCAGCCCAAAACATTTAATTTATGTTGTTTACAAACAGTTGCTGTTAATAAAGAATGGTTGATGCTGCCAAGATAATTCCTGCTTACTAAAACAACTTTTGCATCCAGCATTTTAATCAGATCAATTACAAATTCATCTTCATTTAAAGGAACCAATAAACCACCAGCTCCTTCAACAATTAAAGACTGTTGACTGTTGGCTGTTGACCGTTGACCAATTTTAAAATAATCTTCCTCAATTTTATTCAAATCAATTTTAATTCCTTCTTTTTTTGCAGCAATATGCGGCGATGCTGCTAATTTTAATTTATATGTTTCCGGGTGAATAATTGTTTTTGCATTGCTAATAACAGAACGCACAAATTCCGAATCGGTTCCTTCATTATACCCGGCTTGTATGGGTTTCCAGTAATCAGCCTGTAATGCTTCGGTTAATATTGCTGCTGCAATGGTTTTGCCAACATCAGTTCCAATACCTGTTATAAAAATTGTATTCATAAGCCCCGGCCCTAAAGGGAGTTATTTAAAATTCAAAAAATATTGTAAAATCTAACTGCGCAATTCTTATAAAAAAGAATTCGTTTTGCAAAGTCTTATATACTCCCCTTCAGGGGTTGGGGGCAAAAAAACTAAACACTGTTGTTCCATAATTTCTTTTAAAATCAAAGCCTTTATATTGCTCATAATTATTTCGCGGCGTATGTTCTAAAACAAAATATCCGTCTTCAGCAATAAGTTTTTTCTCAATAATAATTTCAGGCAATTCATCAATTGTATTTAAAGCATAAGGCGGGCCAGCAAAAATTAAATCATATTGTTCCGAAGTCGATGAAAGAAAATTAAAAACATCCATTTTGATTACAACGGCATTTTCAATTTTAAGTTCAGCAATATTTTTTTTTATGAATGTATACATCGCTGCATCTTTTTCAACAATGGTTAATTGTGCCGCCCCTCTGGATGCAAGTTCATAACTTATACTCCCGGTGCCGCCGAAAAGATCAAGCGTTTTTGCGCCATCAAAATTTATTCTTGTTTGTAAAATATTAAATAAGCCTTCTTTCGCTATGTCTGTAGTTGGCCGGGTGTACGGCATTTTACCTGGAGGATGAATTTTTCTTCCGCCAAGTGTGCCGGAAATAATCCTCATACCTCATAGTTTATATAAGGAATAAAATAGTGTGATGAATATTCTGTAAATTCAGCAGACGCAAAATCAGTTGCATCAGCTTTTAGCAACTGAAAACCTTCAAGATATTGATAGAGCATTTCATACAGTTTTGATTTTTCATCAATAAAACCGCCGCAAAAAATATTAGTATTTTTTTCAAAATCATATTGTTTGCACGAGTTCAAAACAAAATATAAAACATCTTCAGCACTGTTATATTTTTTTGTTTGTGCAAACTGCAGTTTATTTTCTTTAAATGCAGTGAGCGTAAAATAATACGGATAGAAAAATAAATAGAAAGCATTGCCGCTTAATTTTAATGATGAAAGCAACGGCAAATACTGGTGGTTAAAAACAGCTCCGCGAAAACACTGCTGCGCCATATACTGCAATTGATTTTCAATCCTCCATGCAACCATGCATTGTGCTGTTGAAGCAGAAAATATTTTTGAATTAATTGAATTGCCAAACATCAATTCAAAATTTGCTTTTACAAAATCATTATCTTTTTTTTCATCCGGCAGGCAAAGTACTTCATCATTGTGCCAGAAAAAATTTGTGCATGCAACAGGCATGGTAAGCAGTCGGGAAAACAATCTTGTATTGTCTATTAGTTCTTCTATATTTTCCCCGGTGTAATCATCGCACAAAAAAAATTCAAACGCCCTAAGCTTATCATCATTTTCTTTTTTACACCAGCAGGCAATATGATACTTACCTGCTTCAATAAAAAGCTGTACATCGTTTAAGTCATCTGAATATATACTGTAAGTTTTTTGAAGCATGTTGCAATGTTACGGAAGAATTTTTTTGTTGACCAGCAGTTGTAATTCAATTATGCACGGTTGTGTCACTCCCTTGTACTGTATATTTTCATGGCAACAGCAGCTTTATAATGGAAAAACTTTTTTCCCGTGTACTTCATTTATGATTTGTGCAACGCACCCATAAAAGGCAGAAACACCACATAAAATACCTTCATAACCTGCCACTGTATGCAGAGATTTATTATCAGTAAAAATGCTCACCGCCAATAAAATAAAAAGCAAGGTTAGTGTAAAGAAAACTATCTGTAACAAACGGTTAAGTTTTAATGTGCCGATAAACATAAAAAAAGTAAATATTCCCCATAGCAATAAATACCACGCAATGGCTGTTTCGCTTGATTTATATGCAGCACCAAATGATGTTGCAGGAATAAGCCATAATGCAACCAGGGATAACCAAAAAGCACCATATGCAACAAATGCAGTTGCGCCAAATGTGTTATTCTTTTTCCATTCCTGCAGGCCAGCAAATATTTGTGCAAGTCCGCCCATAAAAATACCCATGCCCATGATCATAGAGTTCAATTCAAAAATTCCTGCATTATGAAGATTAAGTAAAATGGTTGTCATGCCGAAGCCGAGTAAGCCAAGCGGTGCCGGGTTGGCTGTGTTATCTTTTATAATAATCGTTTGGCCAGAAGCAATGTTAGTTGTAGTATCCATTTTTTAAAATTTAATCTTAAAAATAAAAAAACTTTTCACTATTCAGTGAAGTTCTATTCAGTATTAAATTTTTGTTACTGATTAAATTATATTCCAGTGATTGATATTCCAAAAAAATAATTGAGTTTTTGGGAGGAAATCCAACGTATAATATCGTGTTTGTCACTTGTGCTGGTTGTAGGTTATAGGGTTTGCTTTGTTTACAAAACACACTTATTAAAGTAAGAGGAATTTTTAGTTATTTTCTTCAAACAAAAAATAAACACCCAGCATGGCTCAATTCATTCGTGGCTGAATTCAATGGCTTTTGCCTCAATATATTTTTTAAAATTTGCCAAATCCTGTTCCACCATTTTTTTTAGAGAAGGATTTAAAAAACCTGCTGCCATAGATCCAATATATCCTGCCGGTGGCCGGTATGTGATAAGAACAGTAACCTCTGTTCCGCCGGTTGTATCTGCAAAATTTATTTTTCCTGCTGTTTCTATTTTAGAGCCTGGCAAAGAGCGCCAGCTTAATTCACGATTTTCCTCCTGGTCAATTATTTCTGCATTCCATTCAATTGAAGGCATGCGGCCCGGCGTTTTAAGTATCCAGTGAGAATGCAATTCATCGTGTACTGTAATTTTTTTTATATGCTTTAAAAAGCGCGGCAGCCTTTCCAGATTACGCCATGAATTATACGCAAGTTTTCTTGGCGCTCTAACTATAAAACACGTACGTATGTTTACAGCCGGAGAATGCATTTGATTTTCCCCGTTGCTTATCATTGCAGTAAGTGCACAATTGCCTGAAATACCTCTGTATAAAAGATAGATCCCGCCGTAGCGCAGCATTTTTTTTATTAGCGTTTGTTTTCTTCCTGCAGATGCAGAATATAAAAAAGCACCTGCAGCCAATGAAGCTATCCTTCCGGGTTTACTTACATTTATTACATTAGAACTTTCATATAGTTTTGTAGCATGCGGTTCAAAAGCATTGCCGCTTAATTTAAAATTATGCATATTTTAAGTTGTATCTGGTATCATGCAAAGCTCATTCCACTTCTTAATATTTATCAAAAACCAACATATATCTTCGCTAAATGCTTGCAAGAATTTATAAATCAACAGGCAGTTGGTATGTAGCTAAAACCGAAAATGGTGCATGGTATAATGCACGCATCAAGGGCATTTTTAAAATTGATGATATTACTTCAACAAATCCGGTTGCAGTAGGCGATATTGTTGATATTGAGCCGGAAGATATTGCAGGCAATATTGCTGTTATCAATAATATTCATGAACGCAAAAATTATATTGCCCGCAGTTCTCCACGGCATAAAAAACAACATCACATTATTGCTTCTAATCTTAACCAGTCATTAATTCTTGCTACTTTAAAAGAGCCAAAAACTTCACAAGGTTTTATTGACAGGTGTTTGGTTGCTGCAGAAGCTTATCATATTCCTTCAATAATTGTTTTTAATAAAACTGATATTTATAAAAAAAAAGAATGGGAAGTGTTTGAAAAGCTTCAGGAGATTTACCAGCACATAAATTATCCCGTTTATAAAATAAGCATGAAAACTTTTGAAGGTTTAAATGATCTGAAAAATATACTTCAACATAAAATAACTTTATTTTTTGGGCATAGCGGCACAGGAAAATCAACCTTGATTAATTATTTATTGCCGCAATTAGAGTTGCGTACAAAAGAGGTGAGCAACTGGAGCGGTAAAGGAATGCACACAACTACTTTTGCTGAAATGTTTGATTTGCCTTTTGGAGGACAAATTATAGACACTCCAGGCCTGCGTGAGTTTGCAATTAATGATATGGATCGCAATGAACTGTCGCATTATTTTCCTGAAATGAGAGCTGTATTGCAGAATTGCAGGTTTAATAACTGCCTGCATATAGAAGAACCTGACTGTGCTGTAAAAAAAGCGGTTGAAGAAGGCAGGATTTATATGGAACGCTATATAAGTTATTATAATATTCTTCAATCCATTCCTGAAAACACTTATTGAAGTTCACGTAAACGAACAGCAATTTTGTCAGCAGTTTTTTTATCCTTTCCTTTAAAAAGTAATATTACGCCATTGTAAATACTGTATTGCAGCGAAAGGGCATCACCGCGATACTTGTAATGCCATTCCAGCACATCTGCATCATCTTCTTTACGCATTAAATGTACATGGCGTGTTTTGCTTAAAACATTTGCAAGGCGGTAGAACTCCTGCAGGTTTCCGCTTTCGTTTATAACCATTTCGGTTGGTGTGCTATATTCAAAAGGTTTCATTTTATATAATTAACTTATGTTAGCAACATTCATTCCATATTATACGAAAAAACTGTTTTAAAGTTCTTTGATTACAATAAATTAATACTAAAAAATCGGTAATTAAATTCGTCTTTGAAAGTTTACTGCATCAGGGTTAGCATTAGCAGTAATTTAATTGCGGCATCTATCTTCTACAAAAAACTTAGACAAGTTCTTTTATTTTTTCGCTGCATTAAATTCAGAAAACCACCCGGCGTATTTTGTATAATTATTTGCTATGCGTTCAATTTCGCAGTGGAGGTTATCTTTAGAAATATCTTTTACTTTTTTAGCAGGCACACCTGCGTAAATAGAACCTGCTTCCACCACAGTACCTTCAAGCACTACAGCACCGGCAGCAATTATAGAATTGCTTTTTATATCACACTTGTCCATAACAATAGCGCCCATTCCAATAAGCACGTAATCTCTCACAATGCAACCATGCACAATAGCATTATGGCCAATAGATACATTGTTTCCGATTTCAGTTGCATTTTTTTGGTAAGTGCAATGTATCACCGCTCCATCCTGAATATTTACGCGGTTGCCAATATGTATATAATTTACATCTCCGCGTACAATGGCATTAAACCAAACGCTGCAATCGTCGCCCATTATTACATCACCAATTATTGTTGCATTAGGCGCAATAAAGCAGTTTGAACCAAATTGCGGAGATTTATCTAAACAGGGAATAATCACGGCCATAATAATTAAGTTTGAATTTCAAATCGAACTTATAGATAAATTATCAAATAGATGAGTCTTATTTCAAACCGCGATATATTTTTTAAACATATTGCGCAAACATCTCCTGCGCCGATAGGGCTGGAAATTGTAAAAGCAGAAGGTATTTATCAATATAATGCAGCTGGAAAAAAATATTTAGATCTTATTTCTGGTTTCAGCGTTGCCAACATCGGGCATTCCAATTCAACAGTTATAGAAGCAGTGCAGCAGCAGGCAGCAAAATTTATGCATCTGATTGTTTACGGAGAATTTGTTGAATCTCCGCAAACTAACTACGCCAAGTTGCTTACTCAATATCTGCCAACCACTCTTGATTGCGTTTATTTTACCAACAGCGGCGCAGAAGCAACAGAAGGAGCAATGAAACTTGCAAAACGTGCAACCAACAGAACAAACATCATTGCATTCAATAAAAGTTATCATGGCAGTACACAAGGTGCTTTAAGTGTAATGGGCGATGAATATTATCGTAATTCATTTCGGCCTTTGCTACCGGGAATTTTACACGTTGATTATAACAGTGATGAAGTTTTTGAACTGGTAAATGAAAACACGGCCTGCATTATTCTTGAAACCATACAGGCAGAAAGCGGCATAACAGTTCCTTCAAAAAAATGGATGCAGCAGTTGCGTGAAATATGTACAACACAAGGCGCATTATTAATTCTGGATGAAATACAGGCAGGTTTTGGCAGAACGGGAACATTATGGGCATTTGAACAATTTGATATTGTTCCTGATATTTTATTGTTGGGCAAGGCCTTAGGCGGCGGCATGCCTTTGGGTGCTTTCATTGCTAATAAAAAGCTTATGCAAACATTAAGTTTTAACCCGGTGTTAGGTCATATAACAACCTTTGGCGGTCATCCTGTAAGTTGCGCCGCAGGTAAGGCAGCTTTTGAAATTTTATTAAAAGAAAAATATATAAATGATGTAAAGCAAAAAGAAGATATTTTGATTTCACATTTAAATCATCCTTCAATAAAAAAAGTCAATCATTTTGGTTTGTGGGCTTCTCTGCAATTTCAGTCGGCAGAAATAGCGCAACGCATAATACATAATTGCTTAAATAATGGTTGTATTACAGATTGGTTTTTGTTTGCACCCGATTGTTTGCGTATTGCTCCTCCGCTTATTATTCAGCACGATGAAATTTTACAGGCGTGTAATATTATATCAGGCGCTATAGAAGAAGAAATTATTTAAGCGCAATTAATACGCAGGTCCTTCATTAAAGTTTACCGGCGAAAAATAAAGATGTATAAATTAAAAAATAAATTATTCGCTATAAAAAAATATTTATTTTTCCTGTTGAAAAAAACATTTTAATGAAAGCACTTTTACTTACTGTATTTGTTGCACTAACCACAACATTTACTTTCTCACAGGATTTACGCACTGCACCAATAAACCGTTGTGCGAGTTATGAAGTTTATCAGCAGATGCTGCAAAACGATCCTGCATTTGCAAAAAACCAGCAATCTATTGAGCAATTCACAAAAAATTTTTTAGCAAGGGGCGGAACTGCTGCAATGAGAATGTTGCAGGGTACGCCAGTATATACCATACCTGTAATAGTGCATGTTGTTTATCATACTGCAGCTCAAAATATAAGTGATGCGCAGATACAAAGCCAGATTGATGTATTAAATAAAGATTACCAGAAATTAAATACCGATGCAGGCCAGGTGCCATCTGTTTGGACAAACCTGGTTGCAGATTGCCAGATACAGTTTTGCCTGGCAACAAAAGATCCAGGCAATAATCCTACAACAGGTATTCGAAGAGTTTCAACTACAAAAGCTTCTTTTAGCGATAACGACGCAGTTAAATACACCAGTAAAGGTGGCGATGATGCATGGCCGTCGAAAGATTATTTAAATTTATGGGTTTGTAAATTAGGTGGCGGGCTTTTAGGTTATGCGCAATTTCCTGGTGGCAAAGCAGCAACTGATGGCGTTGTTATAACATTTAATGGTTTTGGCACTACCGGAACAGCTAAAGCACCTTATAATTTGGGTAGATCTGCCACACACGAAATTGGTCACTGGCTAAATTTAAGACATATCTGGGGTGATGATGGTACCAAATGTACAGGCAGCGACCTTGTTGGTGATACACCTAACCAGGCTGGCCAGCATTTTGGCTGCCCAAAATTTCCTTTTGTATCATGCACCAATGGGCCTAACGGCGATATGTTTATGAATTACATGGATTATACTGATGACCGTTGCATGTTTATGTTTACAAATGGCCAGAAAGACAGAATGTACGCAACATTGGTAACCGGTGGTGCGCATCATTCGGTTACCATTTCCGGCAAGTGCGCTTCACAGGTTGTTTCTATTAGTAAGAATGCAGTAATTCCAAATTTATTGAGTGTTTCTCCAAACCCGGTTAATGCAGGTACAGCGGCAGTTTCATTTAAATTAGATAAAGCTGCACAGGTTCAGCTTATTATATCTGATGTTTATGGAAACACAGTTTCTTTTATAAATGCAGGCAACCAGGTAATCGGTGAACATCAGATCAGGCCTTCAGAAGTAGCACGTCTTGGCAATGGTGTTTATGTAATAAAGTTAATAGCAAGCGGGCAACAACTTGGCACCACACGCTTTGTTGTAAATAAGTAAATATTGTTTTATGTTTCCTAACCGTCTCAAAAAAAGGAGACGGTTTTTTTGTTACTGCAGCTTACGCTTTTCATGTATAATTGATTTACGTTTGCGCCTTAATTTTAAAAAATGAGTATAACTGTTGTAGGTTCTATGGCTTTTGATGCAATTGAAACACCTTTTGGCAAAACAGATAAGATTGTAGGCGGCTCCGCAACTTATGTTGCATATGCGGCATCAAATTTTGTACAGCCCGTCCAGCAAATATCCATCGTGGGCTACGATTTTCCACAAGAAGAACTGCAAAGCCTGCAGCAAAGAGGCGTTTTAACTGATGGCGTAGTAATTGTTCCTGATAAGAAATCTTTTTTTTGGAGTGGGCGTTACCATTTGGATATGAATACGCGTGATACACTTGTAACAGATCTTAATGTGTTGGCAGATTTTGATCCGCAGGTGCCTAACAATTTCCAGGGCTCTGAATTTTTAATGCTTGGAAACCTTGTGCCTGCCATTCAGCAAAAGGTAATTGAGCAGTTTAAAAAAAGACCTAAGCTGATTGTGATGGATACTATGAATTTCTGGATTGAAACTGCGTGGGAAGATTTGAAAAAAGTTTTTACAATGGTTGATGTTTTATTGGTAAATGATAGTGAAGCAAGACAAATAAGCGGTGAATTTTCGCTGGTAAAAGCGGCAAAGAAAATTTTAAAGATGGGTCCAAAATTTTTAATTGTGAAAAAGGGCGAACATGGCGCTTTATTGTTCAATGGCGATAATGTATTTTTTGCTCCGGCATTACCATTGGAAGATGTGTTCGACCCAACCGGGGCCGGCGATACTTTTGCAGGTGGTTTTATCGGGCACATTGCAAAAACAGAAAATACCTCTTTTGAAAATATGAAAACAGCAATTATTGTAGGTTCTGCAATGGCAAGTTTTTGTGTTGAAAAATTTGGCGTACAGCGTTTAAAAGAAATTACAAAAGATGATATTGATGCAAGGCTGCAGGAATTTGTTCAGTTAGTAAATTTCGATATAGCACTGGTTTAATAACATTATTTTAAACAAGCCTTTTATTAAGATTAATACATGCATAAAATTTTCTACTGCTTATTTACCCTGGTTATTTTTAGTTTTTCCTGCAGGAACAATCCTTTAAAAAATAATAATAAAGAAGTTCAGGCTGATCAAAGCATTAATAAAAAAACCTCGTTTAATAACTTATTTATCGATAGCAATGCCATCAACATATTTCTTACAAAACACCCTGAATATGAAAAATTCCGGCAGCAATATGGTGATTTTTATAAGGTGCGCAATTACCAGTGTGCCTGGTTTGACACCAGCGGCATGATTGAACAGGCTTATAACTTTATAAACCTTGTAGGTAATGCAGTAAACGTTTATAACGATAGCTCCTTATACAATAAAAATCTTGCTGCACAGGTAGATTCTTTTAAAACGGACACTTCAAATGCGGTTACTAAAATTACACCGGATATAACCGAAACAGAATTAAAACTTACAGGCCAGTTTTTTTTATATGCTTCCAAAGTATATAAAGGCGCAGATATAAATATTGAAGAGCTCGGCTGGTTTATTCCAAGAAAAAAACTTGATTTATCTGTTTTGCTTGATTCGCTTATTGCCAATAAATCAGACATTAAAAATACAGATCTGCCATTGAGCGATTCGTATAAAAGATTGCTTGATTATTTGCCTGCTTATCGTAAAATAGACGAATCCATAAATTGGGATTCTATTGCTTACCCGGAAAAATCTTTGCATAAAGGCAGTGGCGCTTCTATTATACCAACAATAAAACAAAGGTTGTTTGCTTTAGGTGATTTAGCGGAAAATGACACCACTGATGTATTTGATTCTTCACTTGTAAATGCGGCAAAAAATTTCCAGGCACGTATGGGCATGAAGCCCGATGGTGTAATAGGAAAAACTTTTATTAAACAATTAAATGTTCCGCCGGCAAAAAGAATTGAACAGATCATGGTAAATCTTGAGCGCCTTCGTTGGATGCCGCAGATGAATGACAGCGCTTCAATTATTGTAAACATTCCTGAATATAAAATGTATGTGTATAATAGCGGCAAACTGCAATTTGATATGGATGTTGTAGTTGGCGCGGCTGCAACAGGAACTGTAATATTTACAGGTAATTTAAAGTACATCGTTTTCAGCCCGTATTGGAATATTCCGCCAAGCATTATTAAAAAAGAAATTTTGCCTGGCATTGAACGTAATAAAAATTATCTCGCCAGTCACCACATGGAGGTCTATGGCACGCAGGGTAAAGGCATTCCTGCAATACGCCAGTTACCCGGTGATGATAATGCTTTGGGCAGAGTGAAATTTTTGTTCCCTAATAATTTTGATATTTATTTTCATGATACAAATAATCACGGTGCATTCAATGCGTCTAACCGTAATTTAAGCCACGGTTGCATACGTTTAAGCCAGCCCAAAAAATTAGCCATGTATTTGCTGCGCGATGATACAACTACCTACAGCAGCCATAAAATTGATAGCTTAATGAATCTTGATAAGGAAAAATGGGTTACACTTAAAAACCCTATCCCGGTAATGATAAGCTATTACACTGCTTTTGTTGATGCAAATGGCAAGCTTAATTTCCGCAACGATATTTATAAACATGATTCAGCAATGGCTGCAAAATTGTTTACGCCAAACGATACATTAATGGCAGTAAAATAATTGAGGTTTTTTGTAACAAGAATATAAATTTCATAGAATTAATAAACCACTCTGCACGTCTTTCCCGCGAAGGCTGGAATCTCATAATTAAATTCTGTGCATTTTAAGAATGAGATGCCCAATCAAGTTGGGCATGACGGAAACGGGGTTGTGGTTTTATGCTTTGCTTGTAAATTTTATAGAATTTAAATAAACCACTCTGCACGTCTTTCCCGCAATCAGGTTGGGCATGACGGAAACGGGGTTGTGGTTTTATGCTTGCTTATAAATTTCATAGAATTTAAATAAACCACTCTGCACGTCTTTCCCGCGAAGGCTGGAATCTCATAATTAAATTCTGTGCATTTTAAGAATGAGATGCCCAATCAAGTTGGGCATGACGGAAACGGGGTTGTGGTTTTATGCTTTGCTTGTAAATTTTATAGAATTTAAATAAACCACTCTGCACGTCTTTCCCGCGAAGGCGGGAATCTCATAATTAAATTCTGTGCATTTTAAGAATGAGATGCCCAATCAAGTTGGGCATGACGGAAACAGGGTTGTGGTTTTATGCTTGCTTATAAATTTCATAGAATTAATAAACCACTCTGCACGTCTTTCCGGCGAAGGCGCATAGCGTCAGGTAAGGAAATAAAAGTTGCGTGTTTAACAATACCAATACAAAAGCCGCTGCGCATTGCGCACAGCGGCTTTAATTTTACCGTAAGCATACCTATTTTAACTGCCTACCATAAAGGTTACCAGCGGGCTAAAACCACTTTTACCCGCTGTGTTTTGCGCCAGCACCTGCACAGCTATTTTTGCGCCTGCAGGTATGACATTTAACAGGTCTTCTCTAAAATGACCGTTCGGAATAACAATTACCGGTGCAGCGGGCAGCGTAATATGCGTGCCCGATACTGATGGTGTTACCGGCGTGTCAGTAAATATCAGCCAGCAAAAACTGTCTGCTGAGCTATTATTTGTTTCCAGGTGCAATGCTGAGGCATTTCCGGAAATTTTAGGCGCATCCGGCGTATCAGGCACTGTGGCTGGTTTGCGGCTATCGCTGGTGGCAGTAAAGCCGCTGATCTCAATAGTGGCTTTGTCGCCATTGGCAATTGTGTTCACATAGGCAGCTTCAATGTGCAGTATTTCATCCAGTTCTGCATCTGCCTGGTCAAGCGCGGTTTTGGCTGCCGGGCCATTCATCCGATTGGCATAAGCAGCCGTAACTGCATTGGCGGCGGCAGACAGATCTGAAGGGGTAACGGGCGGCGATGGAAACATGGCGCTATTTTGGGAAAGCTTTTGGGCTACTCCTGTTGCGAGAGCAGCCATGTCCAGCGGATTCTGGTGAATCCACGTCATTAAAACAACGATGGGTTTTGGCATAATAAGCGGTTTTTAGTGATGAAAAATGTCTAGGATAATAAAGTTAAATATTTTAACATTTTGACCAAACCAATTTAAAAATTTTTCGAAAAACGCATGAAAATGCCCGTTTTTATTGCACTATGCCGGGATAAAGGCTGGTTCTGTATAGAATGAAGCTGGTTCTGTATAGAATGAAGCTGGTTCTGTATAGAATGAAGTTAGTTCTGGGTAGAACGGAGTTGATTCTGGGTAGAACGGAGTTGATTCTGCATAGAATGAAGTTGGTTCTGTATAGAATGAAGTTGATTCTGTATAGAATGAAGTTGATTCTGTATAGAATGAAATTGGTTCTGTATAGAATGAAGTGGAATTAAGCCTGAACAGGAAAAGCCCTATAAGTTTGGGGAGAGTAATATAAGAACATCTTCTATAAATACAGCCTTTTGCTTTTTGTTGTCAAAGTTCCATTCACATTCATACTTGTTTACAATAGTAATAATACCTGGTGCTGTATTCGAAAATACTTTACTCGCTATGGTCATTTCACGGCTGCCTGTTTTCAAAGCAACTCTGTCTCCTACTTTAAATTTACTGGTCATTACATAGATTTATGATCGCAAGGTATTCTTAATACTATCGGGATGCGGTTTATTTTATGTGTTATGCACTCTCTACAATCTTTATTTCTTCTTCGGTTAAGTTGTACAGCGTATACACCAGCTTGTTTATTTTATCATCTGTACGTGCTTTACTGAATAATAGTAATGTCAAATGTTGTGTTTGCCGGAATAGTTTGTGAACTATTATCATTAGTAATAAAATTAATTTTAACGGTATTCGCAGCACTTACAAAAGCGTAGGCAATAGCAACAGGAAGTGGTATTGTTGGGTTGCCAACACGCGGATTTACAATTACCGTTGCGCCGATTGCTAAACCTATTCCTGATAATGTTAAAGTTGCAGCACCATTCTTGTCAACCAAAATAGGAGTTAAGTTAGTGGCGGTAGTTTTAACAATATTACCTATCACAGTACCTAAAGCCCCTAATTTAAAAGGTCCGTTCACATCAAGCTTTGCATTGGCATTTGGCGTGGTTGTACTAATGCCAACGGTTTTGGAGCTATTACCTAAAATAAGCACATTGGATTGGGAGGTGGTTAAGCCATCGCCTATAAGTATTGTACTACTGGCGTTATTTGTAATAGTTGAACCGGTTCCCAATACAATTGAGTTGCTTGTTCCTGCAGCCGTAGATGAATTGTACCCTAATATAATTGGGCTGGTTCCTGCGGCTATTGATTGATCGCCAATCGAAATTGAATTGCTTCCCGAAGCTGTTGTAGAATTGCCAACAGCAAGGCTATTTGTTCCTGATGCATTAGATAAATTACCAAAAGCATTTCCACCAATAGTCGAAGCCAAAGCATTATAACCAAATGCTGTTGCGTTTTGCGCTGTGGCCTTAGCGTTTGTACCTATAGCTAACGTATTAAGGCTTGTTGTGGCCTGGGCACCTGCGCCAATGGCAATGCCATTTTGCGAAGATGCAGTTGCCCCCGAGCCCATAGCAATTCCACCGGTAATACTTGAGTTGCTATTGTTGCCGATGGCTATAGCATTTTGCGAGCTGGCATTGGCATTATAGCCTACAGCTAAAGAAGTTTGCTGGCTGGCCGTTGCGCCGGCACCTAAGGCTGTTGATTGCTGGCCTCCTGCAGTAGCACCTATTCCAAACGTAGTAATTCCTGAAGAAGTGATACCTAAATAACCAGCCTGTACCCCACCTACTTTAAATATAAGAGGCACATTAGGATCTGTAGTACCCAAAAAGTTTGATGAATTTACGTTGTTATTACCTGTTATTAACCAACTGTTGCCGCCGCCACCACCCGCTACACTAGTCCAACTTAAGCTCCCGGATCCACTGGTAGTTAACACCTGTCCGTTTGTTCCGTCAGTGCCTGGCAAAGTATAGATAGTTGCACCTGCTGCCGCGGGGGATTGAAAGCCAACATAACCTGAAGCAGAACCGCTTAAGCGAAGTATCCCCTTCATATCTGAGGTACCGGTTACGGTTAAATTGGTTCCGATAGTTCCATTGCCGCTGATATTAAAATTGGATAAAGCCTGTGGTGTGGTTTGGTTTTGAATGTAGCTTCCGGATCCGGAAGGAAGATCCGCTGCTGTCAAAGCACGAAAAGTGGGTATTGCGTCGGCGCCGCTGGTAGGCCCCGCCAAAACCGTATTTGCCTTTGTCGTGTTGAATGACAAAGTCCCCGTGGCAACACCTGCATTAACTGTGAAAACAACCGGCTGAAAAGCTACTCCAGGTGTATTTAATGTAATGTCCTGGATTTTATTTTTAAACGTATTCCAGTCTGTTAAAGATAGATAACCATCCGTGGTGGCAGTTGCTTTATTGATTGCAAAAACACCGGTAGTGTTATTATAAGTTAAAGGAGCGGTAGCTGAAAAACTGCGTAAAGTTGTCGTCGAGATTTCAGAAATCACCCACCAACTATCAGGCCCACAAACTACTTCAAGAGTTGAATTATCCTTACCTAAAGTAACTGAACCATCTACGATTCCGTTTAATTTTTCTCCCGGATCAGGCTTCACAATAATTTTACCATCACCACTATTGTTTCTTTTAAATATATACTCTCTGCCGCGAGAGGTGGCCACGGGAGACAATATCATATCAGTATTAGTATTATCAGCCTTGTCAATGATCATGATGTGATCATCCTGCTGAATCACATAATTAGCACTTCCATCCAGTAACCTTACTTTAGTAGCAATACTACCCAGTAGGGTTATAGAACTGGTTAACGGTAAATTTGTTTCACCACCTGCGCTTCCATCTGAATAACCATTTAAAATATTAAACCCAATACGGCCGGTTGCACCATCAATATGCATGAAGTCATATTTATAAAGTGTTCCGTTCCCGAAAGCGTCAAAGAAACCATCCCGCATAAAAAGGTCTTCTCCGTCTAAATACCAGTTTACTTCTCCGGTTTCCCGAATTTGTAGCTTAACTAATTCGTCTACCCCTGGTTTGCCATGGTTTAATATTAAAAAGCTGCCGCCTGTGTCAAGTTTGGCTTTAACACTTTGGGCTTGTATGTTTACATTGCCCAGGCTATCTATCAATAATCGTTGAATATTATTAGTACGCACCCTAAAACCAACATTATCAAGCGTACCTATAAAGTTTGAGGCATTTGTACCGCTGTTGCCTGTTAGTGACCAGCCACCGCCACCGCCACCGCCCGGCAAAGAAGAATAAGGTGTTTTTTTAACTACACCATTAAAAATTGCGAGAATGCTATCAGTAGTAAAAGAGGAAGTAGGCTGAACACCGGATAAGTAAAGCGGATTGGTTTGAGTAACACTAAGGATGCCTCCGCTACTTGTAATTGAACCGGTATTGATTATTCCGGCTTTTGAAGTAACAGCTCCTGTAAGTGTTGAAGTACCTGTTACACTTAAAGCGGACCCAATAGTTCCACTGCCGCTGATATTGAAGTTGGAAGAAGCCTGTAGTGTAGTTTGGTTTTGAATATAGTTTGCCGCAAGAGAAGGAATATCTGCTGCCACTAAGGCACGAAAAGTAGGTGTTGCATTAGCACCGCTTGCTGGTCCTGCAAAAACTTTATTAGCAGTCTGCGTTTTAAATGATAAAGCTCCTGTAGCTATTCCATTAGTAACTGAAAAACTAACCGGATTATTATAAATCAAATCTGGTGTACCTAATGTAATACTGCCTACTTTATTATTAAACACATTCCAGTCTGTTGAAGACAGGTAACCATCAGTGGTGGTAGTTGCTTTATTAATTGCAATAACACCTGTAGTGCTATTATAAGTTAAAGGAGCAGTCGCCGAAAATGAGCCGGTTAATGAAGAGTAAGGCGCTTTTTTAACCACGCCATTAAAAATAGTAAGAATGCTGTCAGTAGTAAAAGCTGAAGTTGCCTGCACGCCACCGAGAAATAATGGGTCTCTTATGTCCATTACTTGTAGTTTGTAAGTAGGGGCGGTTGTACCAATACCAATTTTTTTAAAGCTGTTGCCCAAAATAAGCACATTGCGTTGAGTAACATTTATGTTATTGCCTATAGCAGTTGAACTATCTCCTGATACAGTTGAACTGTCTCCAAGCACTATTGAATTGATACCTGCGGCTGTTGAAGATTGCCCTATAACTATTGAATTACTTTTGGTCGCACTTGCACCGGCTCCTAATGCAATTGCCTGAGTTCCTGAGGCAGCGGCAGATTGACCGATAGCAATAGTATTTAAATCAAGTGACAATGTACTATTACCCAAAGCCACAGCCCCGCTTTTTTTTGCACCTGCTGATGCGCCTAAAGCCGTTGTGTTAATTGCCGAGGCTACTGCATTTGCACCTATAGCCGTTGTATTACTTCCTGAGGTTGTTGCATTTGCGCCCAAAGCAATAGAACCTGAGGTAAGAAGACCTATGGTTCCTGCTTTTACGTTGTTAACTCTAAATGCCAGCGCACTTGAATCTGTAGTGCCTATAAAATTGCCAGTAACATTGGTACCGCTATTGCCTGTTAAGCTCCAGGATGCACCGGGTAAAGAAGAATTAGGTGCTTTCTTTACAACGCCATTAAAAATAGTAAGAATACTGTCAGTAATAAAAGATGTAGTTGCTTGTACACCGCTAATGTTTAAAGGATTAGCCGTTATATTTATTGCACCTGAAGCTCCGGATTCGCTGCTGCCGCCATATAAATTAAGGTTGCCACCTGCAGCAGTACCTGTACCCGAGCCACCCCGCAATGTTAAGTTTCCACCCTTAATATTAGTGCCGTTTCCATTTGGCCCTCTTATGGTATTTCCGGTTGGCAGATCTGTGTTATCCCCATTGCCGATAATGATATTTCCATTGGGTCCGTTTATGCGCATTACTGTGTTATCTTTTATTCTGCCACCGCCTAAAAGAAAGATGACATCAGAATTAGGAGTTTGAGTACCAATAAGTAAATTTCTTGAATTACTGTATAGATAGGCATCATGAAAATTACCCCAGTTTTCAGGGCTTGGGTTATAAGAAGAACTGTTTATTCCCATATCAATATAATAAGTTGAATCAGTGCCGTCATCTGCTGTGGCAACATAATCGCTGGATGCTTTACTGCCGCTATTAGTGTTTTGTATATTGATCTGAAAATAATCGTTGATGTTTCCTTTAAAATTTGCCACAGTATGCGATGTTGTAATACCATAGTCAACTAATAAGCGTTCCCTGTTAACAGGATTAAAAGCTTCTGAGCCTATTGCCACATCGCCTAAACTATCTATTACTAATCTTTGAATATTATTGGTGCGTACACGAAAACCAATATTATCTGTTGTGCCAAGAAAATTGGTAGTAGAATTGGTGCCGGAATTGCCGGTTAAACTCCATGCTGTACTACTTGCAATTTGACTAACTGCTGCCCATGCACTCCCATTCCAAAAATATAAGCCAACCCCGTTGCCACCGGTTGTTGAAGCATTGGTATTAAACACTACTGTTCCCGTTATTAAACTGGCAGGTAAAGGGGTTGATGAATCTACATTGTTCAGGCTAACCCTCGGAAGCACAAATCCTTTATTGGTTGATTCCAGTTCAAGTAAAGAAGCGTTGTTAAGATTAGTGGGATTATCTCCGATCTTCATTTGGGATTTTGCCGTTACTTGTATTAAAAGCAGGAATGCCAAATAATAAAATTTGTTTTTCATGGTAGCTGTAGTTTATATGTTCCGAAATATCCTTATTGAACTTGCGAACAGCAGGTAAATTATTATCCTTCTTATTAATCAGCAATCACCAATCTTGTGATATATACATAACCGTTTTCGTTTGTAATTCTAACTATATAATCACCCGATGCCTGACTTTTATTTAATCTTAGCTCATAATTTACTTTATCCCCGCCATTATGCCCGATCTCTGTTTTTATTACAGGTTTATCCATAATGTCGCTTATTGTAATTTCATAACGGCCTTTATCCATATTAATAAACTGCAGCATTATATCACCGCCTGTGCTTACGGGATTAGGATTTATGCTTACGCCTTTTTCAGTTATTGAAATATGGTTAGCATTACCTGTTACGCCAGGATTTTTTTGATTGGTTATTTTGGTTACAGGTACAGGTGTTGCATTAAACTGGTGGTCAAATATCAGCATAAAGCGATTGCGGTAACTGTTTGTATCAGGGTTAGGCGTAAAATTATAGAATGTAGTATCGGATAAATTTATTTCTGTTTGAGTGTGCAGATAGTTATCTGCCAGCCATGCACGCAATGGTAAATAATCAGGCAAAGCAAAAAATATTTTTAATGAATACGGTTGTTGCGCCAGGTATAAACGATAAAATAATGTATCGGTAAGCCTGGGTATTTGCCTGAACTCTATTGCCAGCGTAGTATCATTTCTTACCAAAGCGATGTTCTCATTAAAATTCCACAATTTCGTTGCATCATTCGCATCTATGTTAGATGAAAACGTGTTATTAAACACTGTTGCAACACCATCAAGCAGTGTTACACTGTCCTGCAACATCAGGTTCGCATAAACTGTAGTGTTATCACCAGGTGAAACCTTGCCAAAAACATTGGATTCTGTAGCCGTTTTATCATCTTCCTTAAACTGCATTGAGGCACTTTTCGTATTTGTTTGAACCATAAATGCCTGCCCGCTTTGAATAAAAGGAAGATTGTTTGAACCTAAAGGATAACTTCCTCCCGAAGGAACCCATATGCCATTACTATAGGTTACATAACTGCCAACTCCATGAGCGCCGCCGATTTTTGGATCCCATACCCAAACCTTATTAAGGTCAAAGCCATTACTGGCGGTCCTGCTTCCGTTTATAACATTTGTAAGGTCTATGGCAGAAGCATAAGGATTACCGGTAAAGAAAAAATCTTTTGAATCACCTGTATAAGTTTTGGTTACAGAGTTAACGCCGGTTTGATATAATATACCTGTGGCTCTTAATACCGTATTGTCAGGTATTGCCGAGGTTGTCTGAATTAAACAAATCGTTCTGTCTCCGCGCACAAACAGGCAATAACCAGCGTAATCAGTAATTTTTACTGACAAGGTAGAACCTGGAACAACCCAAGTATTGTTCTGCCATATTTTAATAGATGGATTATTAGTTGTGTTGAGGTCATACCCGTTCATGCCATTATATGTGATCTCTGTTGCATAACCGGGCGTGCCTGGATATTGCGGTGGGCAATTCAGATTTGTATTTGCATATCCTTCCTGCCAGGCCTGGTTAATGCTCTGCGCACTGCTGCTGAAAGGCACTGTAAGAAATCTCCATGCTCTTCTTGCCGGTATAAATCTCTCCACTGTTGCATTGTTGGTTATTTTGCCCGCAGATTTACCTACTCTTGCATCACCACCGGCATTTGATTTTAAAGTAAGAAAACCTGCTGAGTTTAAATTGCCGTCAGCTGTAACTGTTCCAAATTTGCTGCCGCCTGTTATGTTCAAAGCGTTGCCTAAAACACCGGTTGCATTTGAAATGATTGTAAGATTGTGTAACGTATCGCCTGAAGGATCAAAATATAATTTATTGCCTGAAGCCGCATCACCTGTAATATTAAGATCTGATGTTGAAGTAACATTAAATGCGGCTGTGTTTGTGTAAGCATTATCCATTTTTCCACCCATCGTTAACGCATACCCATTAAAATAAAGGCTTCCTGCAACAGGCGAAATAATGCCGGCAATACTTATGTTTATATTCATTTGTACGCCTGCCGCATTATTTAAATAAGCATTAAAAAATGCCGGAGACTGCGCTCCGTTAATTTTTTGAAGCGTTTGTCCTACAAACGATGTAGTGCCGGTGCCCTGTGCCAGGGATGATTGGTTATTAATAAAGTTTTTAGTAAGATAAAAATTCCCGTTATTCAAATACGCGGCTGATGAAGCATTTGTAAAATCTGTATTGGCATATACCAGGCCTGCTATATAAACATTTCCCGAGTTAATTATTTGTGCAGATAGATTCCTTCCGAGGCATAATCCGAAAGTAAAAACAAATATTTGCTTTAATAAATAACGATGGCGATAACAGAAAAAATGCCATGCTATTTTAGTAGATGGCTGCATAGATTAGCGTTTAATGCGTAACAAATTTAGATAAACTTATCGCATTGTTGTAAATAATTACTTCAATGGGTGGTTATATGTTTTTTACAATATCACCAACTAACATTTATATAATAAAGCTGAGATGATTTATGGATTATATAATAACAGCAGTAATTAAATTTATAACTTAACATCTCAATACTTATTGCTAATAGGTTTGAATATTAAAATCATTACTTTATTGGTTAATATTTCACCAACAAAAATTCAGCTTATAAATTCCCTCGCAGTCCTTGCTCTCTTTCTATCGCTTCAAATAAAGCTTTAAAATTTCCTTTGCCAAAACTTTTTGCGCCTTTGCGTTGAATAATTTCAAAGAATAAAGTGGGGCGGTCTTCAACGGGTTTTGTAAATATTTGTAGGAGATAACCTTCGTCATCACGGTCAACTAAAATGCCTAATTCTTTTAAAGGCTCAATGTCTTCATCAATCTTTCCAACACGATCAATCAGATCATCATAATACGTTGAAGGCACTTTTAAAAATTCCACGCCCCGTTGTTGTAAATCCATTACGGTTTCAACAATATTGTTTGTAGCTAAGGCAACATGCTGCACACCTTCGCCATTATAAAACTCAAGGTATTCTTCCACTTGAGATTTCTTCTTGCCTTCTGCCGGTTCATTGATCGGAAATTTTACATAACCATTTCCATTGCTCATAACCTTACTCATCAACGCAGAATATTCTGTTGAGATATCTTCATCATCAAATGATAAAATATTTCTGAAACCCATTACATCTTCATAAAATTTCACCCATTTATTCATTTGATTCCATCCAACATTTCCTACACAATGATCAACGTATTGTAATCCCGTATCTGTTGGATTGTATTCTGTTTCCCATTTTTTATAACCCGGCATAAATGCGCCGTTATAATTTTTTCTTTCAATAAATAAATGCACTGTGTCGCCATACGTTTCAATACCGCTTACTGCCACTTCACCATCTTCATCATGCAAAACTTCAGGCCGCATATAACTTATTGCACCGCGATTTGTTGTTTGATGCCACGCATCGTATGCATCATCTACCCTCAATGCCAACGCCTTTACGCCATCACCATGTTTATGAATATGTTCTGCAATTGCAGAATCTTTTTTTAAAGGTGTAGTTAAAACAAAAGTGAGTTTGTTTTGTCTTATTGCGTAGCTCGCTTTATCTTTTACACCTGTCTCAGGCCCTGCATAAGCAAGACTTTGAAAGCCAAAAGCAGTTTTATAAAAATGAGCTGCCTGTTTTGCATTGCCAACATAAAATTCCACATAATCTGTTCCTTCTAATGGAAGAAAATCTGTTTGTTGAACGGGATTTTTCCTTTTAGCAATAGTTGTTTCCATAATAGCATTATTGATAAATTAATACTAACAATTGTTAGCACGGCAAATATAATATCATACTCAATAATATAATTTGATTTTATTGTTAAACAGCGTGCTTATATTTATGCAACTACTTCATACGAAAACTGCATTTATGAAATCATTTTTTGTTATTGCTTTTAGTCTAATCCTGTTTTCCTGCAATCAATCTTTAAAAACAAAAACTGCAACATCCGGTGACAAAAAAGATATTCTTGCAAAAGCATCAAGAGAAAATAAAAACGGATGGATATATGTGCATCTGGAAGGATCGCCCTCTGATATTGGTTACCAGCATGGTTATTTATTAGCGAATGATATTGACACTTCCATTCAGGCTGTTTCTTACTATCTCGCTCATGATACAAAAAGAGATTGGAGTTTTTATCGCCAGGCAGCAAGAAATTTTTTGTGGGATAAACTGGATCGTGAGTATAAAGATGAGATCAATGGAATAGTTGGGGGTTTGCATGATCAACATAAAAATTATGACAGCCTTGATTTAACGGCGTACAATGCAATGGAAGAACTGGCATATTACTATGTGCCTTTGCTTGATAACGCAAAAAATAAAGCGCCGGGAAATTGCAGTGCATTTATTGCAACAGGCAGCTATACAAAAGATGGAAAAATTGTTATCGGTCATAACAACTGGACGGAATATATTGTTGGTCAGCATTGGAATGTAATTGCAGATATTGTTCCGGAGCATGGTCACCACATGATGATGGATTGTATGCCCGGCTTTATTCACAGCGGCGATGATTTTGTAATAAATGATAACGGCATTTTAATTACAGAAACAACCATCACTCAGTTTATAGGTTTTGATTCAACCAAAACACCCGAGTTTATGCGGGCAAGAAAAGCAGCACAATACAGTAACAGTATTGATGATGTGATAAATATTTTTTTGAAAGATAATAATGGTGGATATGCCAACGACTGGCTGATCGGTGATACAAAAAAAAATGAAGTGGCAAAGTTTGAATTAGGCTTGAAAGACTATCGTGTTTGGCGCAGTAAAGACACAGCGATCATCGGTTCTAATTTCGCAAGCGATCCGAAACTTATAAAAGATGAAACAACGTTTAATGTAAATGATAATACCACTTCACCCAATGCAAGAAAATTAAGAATGGTGCAATTGGTGAATGTTGACATGAAAGGAAAATTGGATGATTCAACGGGAAAAATTATTGAAGCTGATCATGTTGATGCAACAGCAGGTAAAAAAGAAAACAATCGTTGCGTTATCTGCGGACACATTGATGAAGATCCGAAAGGTTGCCCTGAGTGGGATGAGCCTGCATATTGGCCAATGGGGGCTGTTCAAAGCAAAGTAACAACGGCAGACTTAGCCAAGAATATGCAATTCTGGGCACACATGGGTCATCCATGCGGTGAAAATTTTATTGGTGCAACATTTTATAAAGCACATCCGCAATATGCATGGCAGGCAAAATATTTAAACAATATGATGGCTTATCCATGGACGTTGTTTAGCGCGAAGAAATGATTATCTCGTAAGGAATTTTAGTGATCGAATAATTAAAATTGTAAATGAATTACAGGTAAGATAAACATTCATTCACCATATTTTTACTGCCGATAAAAACAGGTGTTCGCTGGTGAAGATGCTCTGGTTGAATATCAACAATACGTTCATTTCCGTTGCTTGCTTTGCCACCGGCAACCTCAACAATAAATGCAAAAGGATTGCACTCATACATTAAGCGTAATTTTCCCGCAGGCTTGTTTTTTGTGCCGGGATACATAAAAATTCCACCTTTAATAAGTGTGCGGTGCACATCGGCCACCATGCTTCCTATATAACGGTTAGTATAAGGGCCACCATCATTCTCTGTTTTCTTTTGGCAACAGGTTATATATTCCTGCACAGGCTTTTTATACTTAAAAAAATTGCCGTGATTCACTGAATAAATTTTTCCATCATCAGGACATTTAATATCAGGATGGCTTAAACAAAATTCGCCAATAGCAGTATCTAAAGTAAAACCATTTGCACCTCTTCTTGTTGCATATACCAGCATTGTTGATGAGCCATATACAACATAACCGGCAGCAATCTGTGCAATGCCAGGTTGTAAAAAATCATCCTGACTACAAGGCGTTCCTTTTGCTGTTTTTCTTTTATAAATACCAAAAATTGTCCCGATAGAAATATTGGTATCAATATTAGCGCTGCCATCAAGCGGATCGAACATTACCACATATTTGCTTTGATTGCTCAGCTCATCATCAAACACAACAATATCATCCAGCTCTTCACTGCCAATGCCGGCGCAGCTTACGCCATGTTTTAAAACCCCGATCAATTGATTGTTTGCAAACACATCCATTTTTTTCACCTCTTCACCCTGCACATTTACATCGCCGGTTTCGCCAAGCATATCAACCAAACCAATTTTATTTACTTCTACATGAATGCGTTTTGCCGCCAGCCCAATATCGCGAAGCAAAGCACTTAATTCACCGGTAGCATTTGGTATTTGTCTGAATGCCTGGATAGTGAATTCATCCAGCGTAAGTACACGCCTGTTTACAGCCATATAGCAATTCGTTTGTGTGCAAATGTAGGAGAATGGCTGATAGCCCATAGTTCATGGATCATAGTTTAATTTGTTTACTAACTATTTGCTAAGCGCTATGAACCATAAACTAAATCACCAATTATCTTTGCGCCGTTTCAAAAAACAATTATGAAGGTTTTTAAATTCGGTGGGGCAAGTGTAAATACAGTTGAGCGGATTCAACACGTAAAAAATATTCTCTCTTTATATAAAGATGAAAAGCTTGTTGTAATAATTTCTGCAATGGGTAAAACTACCAATGCGCTGGAAAAAGTTGCTGAAGCGTTTTATGCAGGCAATAAAGAGGAAGCATTGCAATTATTTGGCGTGATAAAAAATCAACACCTGACTACTGCAAAATATTTATTGGTTACGCATTACAATGCCTGTTTTGAACAGCTGAATAATTTTTTTACTGAAGCAGAATGGCTGCTGCATGATAAACCGGTTCGTGAATATGATTATTATTATGATCAAATTGTTTGCGTTGGCGAATTATTAAGTACATGTATTGTTAGTTATTATTTAAATGAAGAAGGGATAAGGAATAAATGGATTGATGTAAGGGATATAATCCGTACTGATGATAATTTTCGTGATGCAAATATTGACTGGGACTATACTGGAAAAAAAGTTGAAGAACTGTCAACGGTCAACGGTCAACAGACAACGGGAAACATTCTTCTTACCCAAGGTTTCATCGGCAGCACTGATGAGAATGAAAGCACAACACTTGGCCGCGAAGGAAGTGATTATACGGCGGCTGTATTTGCCAACTTATTAAATGCAGAAAGCCAAACTATATGGAAAGATGTGGAAGGTGTAATGAGTGCTGATCCAAAACAATTTCCTGATGCGCAATTAATGCCTGAATTAAGCTTTGATGAAGTAATTGAAATGGCATATTACGGTGCACAGGTTATTCATCCTAAAACCATAAAGCCTTTGCAAAACAAAGGAATTCCGTTGCATGTAAAATGTTTTTTAGATCCTTCGCTGCCGGGAACAATTATTTCTAAAAAACAAATAAAACATTTACCGCCGGTTGTTATCATTAAAGAAAAACAGGCATTAATTCATTTGCACAGCCAGGATTTTTCGTTTGTAGGAGAGAAGCCAATGAGTGAACTATATAAAATGCTCGGCGAATTAAACATCAAGCCAAACCTGATACAAACCGGTGCCATAAGCCTGCAGTTATGTTTGGATGATCGTGCTGAAAAAATTGAACAGCTTGCTGCCGCTGCCAGTAAAATTTTTGATGTACAGGTTGAAAAAGATTTATCCTTATTAACCATACGTCATTTTAATAATGAACTGCTTACTAAAATTACATATGATAAACAAGTTATACTGGAGCAAAAAACAACTGAAACGGTCCAGGTATTGTACAGATAATTATTTGATAATTTACTTATTAATAAAATAAGCACCGCCTGCCTGATTATTCAATTCCCTTTTTTCCCTGTTCAGGCAACGTTATTACTTATTGAACCTGTTTCATTTTTAAGCAAAGCTTAAACATATAAATTTTTGCAAATGACAGGCATGAAAAAAACATTGCTAATAATAGCTGTATTGATAATTGGCACAGGTTTAATTTATGCATACTACATCTGGAATAAACCGGCAAGAGATGTAGCAAAAGAAAAAGGAATTCATATAACAGCAGTTGCAATTTTTGATTCATTTACTAATAACGAACAAACAGCAAACATGCAATTTTTGAATAAAGCTATTGAGGTAACGGGCAAAGTGTCAAACGTAAAAACTAACCAAGCCGGGCAAACAGTTGTATATCTTCAGTCTTCTGATCCTGTATTTGGTGTTAACTGCACTTTTAAGCAAAACCCCGGCGCAATTAATAAGGGAAGTACTATTACTTTTAAAGGCATTTGCACAGGTTATTTAAGCGATGTAATATTGAATGAAGGAATGATAATAAAATGATTTTGTAAACTATCTGCTGTATAATAATTAATAATATTCAATGCTAAAGAAAATTGTTTTTGCTGCAACCTTTTTTACAGTTTTTACAATACTTATCCAGGCTTGTGTTTACCATAAAGGCGATCAGCAATATCCTTCAGCAAATAACAGTTGTGATACCACAAATGTTAGCTATCGTGTTGATATAAAAGCAATACTTGATGAAAATTGTAGCCCCTGCCATTATGAGGGAAACGATGTGAGCTTTATTAACCTGTATGATTATGAAACTATATCCGGGCTTGCATTAGACGGGCAGTTTACTTACGGCACTTTACTATCTGCCGTAATGCATGAAGGCGGTGCGCCCGAAATGCCCAAGGGGCCAGGCTCACCGAAACTTCAGGATTGCGACATTAATAAAATTGCCGCATGGGTACATCATGGAGCGAAAGACAATTAATAACCACTTAAAATTTTTATAATGAAAAAAATTATTGCCACCTGTTCTGTTGTTTCCTTTTTTGTGTTAACAGCATTTAGTCAAACTTATATTACGCGCAACGGCAACATTTCTTTTTCGTCGCATACGGCGCTGGAGGATGTAAAAGCGCAGAATAATGAAGCCGCAAGTGCATTGAATACAACCACCGGCGACCTGGAATTTAAAGTGGCGGTAAAAAGTTTTCATTTTGAAAAAGCTGCAATGGAAGATCATTTTAATGATGATGATTATATGGCTTCAGAGAAATATCCAAAAGCCGGGTTTAAAGGAAAGATCAGTAATATTTCTTCCGTTGATTTTTCAAAAGACGGATCTTATACCGTTTCAGTTAGTGGCGATCTTACCATACGTGACGTAACAAAGCCTGTAACTGCACAGGGAACGATAACCATAAAAGATGGCAAAGTGAGTGTTGCATCAAACTTCACCATAAAAAGAAAAGATTATAATGTTATCGGGGAATCGTTCGTACAGAAAAAAATATCGGAAGATATTGCCATTACTGTGAATTGCCAGTATGAAAAGCAATAGGTTTTTTTTGCCGAATTGAATTGACAAAAAATAAAACCAGAATATAACAATGAAAAAGAATTTCAGATTACTTATAGTGTTAATGATTTTTTGTTCGCTTAAAGCAATAAGCCAGGATGTAAACCTTGACTCCATGCTTGATGTGCAGATAAAAACAAAAAATCAAAACAAAACACAATACACTGAAGCTACATTTAAAACAACCCGGCTTATAAATGGTCACACAGTTGAAACTACGCAAGGCGGCGTGCTCGATTTAAAAATATCGCATCGCTTCGGGATGCTTAACGAGGGTTTTTATAATATGTTTGGTTTAGATGTTGCTTCTATTCGCATTGGTATGGATTATGGGCTTACAAACAGGCTTACTGTTGGCGGCGGAAGAAGCTCATTCGAAAAGCAATATGATGCTTTTTTAAAGTATCGCTTATTAAGGCAATCAGAAGGTAAAAAAAATATGCCTGTATCCGTTACGTTGCTGGCATCCATGATGATTGAAACAGATACGGTTGCTATAAAAAACCAAAAAAATATTGCGGTAGAACCGGCCTTTACAGATAAGCTTTCGTATGCATACCAGGTTTTAATTGCACGCAAATTCAATTCAGATTTTTCATTGCAGTTAGTGCCCTCAATGGTTCATGAAAATATGGTTGACAGCAGCTTTAATTCAAACAATATTTTTGCTGTTGGCGCAGGCGCAAGATTTAAACTTACACAACGGTCCAGCCTCAACGTCGAATATTATTATACATTGCCCGGCAGCAAATTGCCAGGTACATATAATTCGTTTTCCATAGGATATGAAATTGAAACCGGCGGTCATGTTTTCCAGCTTCATTTAAGCAATTCAACCGGCATGACGGAGAAAGCTTTCATTGCAGAAAACACCGGCCGCTGGAGCAAGGGGGATATACATTTCGGTTTTAATATTTCGCGGGTATTTACTATAAGAAAGCCAAAGGATTTAAAAATGTAGCTTGTGGTTTTATTGTAATAATTATCTTACGCGCATGTTTAATTTAATACAGCGCATGCGTGTAAGGGTTTTATTATTATTTATATTGATAGCGGCAGCCTCAGCATTTAAAAACCAGCCTTCACAACTTTACCAGATTACAAGCGGAAAAATTTCTTTTAAAAGTGATGCGCCGCTTGAAGTAATAAAGGCCTCATCAACAGAATTAATGGGTTTGCTTGATATTGGTAAAAAAAATTTTTCTTTAAAGATAGATGTTCATTCATTCCAGGGTTTTAACAGCCCTTTGCAAAAAGAACATTTTAATGAGAATTATATGGAATCTGATAAATATCCTTATGCCTCTTTTAACGGAAAAATTATTGAAGATGTTGATTTATCAGCAGATGGTAATTATGATTTGAGAACAAAAGGAACTTTAACCATACACAATGTACCGCAGGAAAGAATTATTAAAACCGCAGTTACAGTTAAGCAAAAAGTAATTATAATACACAGCAATTTTACTGTATTGCTGAGTGATCATAACATCCCGATTCCAACAGTAGTGAACCAAAAACTGGCTAATGAAATTAAGGTAGAAGTAAATGCAACCTTTGAACCGAGATGAAGAAATGTTTAATAAACATATTTTTAATAAGCGCAATTTTTATTTCGCCCTCATTTGCACAAACTGCAAAAAGCAGGTTGTATTTGCTTGATAATGATGAGGCAGATAAACCGGCAATCCTCACTTTATATCAAACCAATGATGGCTTTATTTTATGTGGTACAACAAAGGGTTTATACCGTTTTGATGGCTTTGATTTTTCGCAGTATCCATCCCAAACAAAAATTAATGCAGCAGTAACTGCAGTTTTTGAAACAAAAGATAACAGAACGCTGATTGGTTTTGATAATGGGAATATTGCAGAGTTAAAAAATAATTCAATTGAGCTTTTGCACTTTGAAGAAGGATTTCCAAAGGTTGCCATTAAATCAATTACACAGGATAGCAGCGGAATTATATGGTTTGGTACTGCAGGCGAAGGCATTTACTTTATTCGAAACAATCGCTTAAACAATATTAACCAGGATGATGGTTTAAGTGATAATTACATTTATAAAATTTTATATTCAGCTCAGCTTGGTGTTGTTGCTGCTTCAGACAGGGGAATAAATATCTGTTCGTTTAAAAACGGAAAGAAATATATAAGCACTTATACATCTAAAAACGGTTTGCCTGATAATATTGTACGCAGTATTTTTTTTACAAATGAAAATAAGCTCTGGCTTGGTATGCAGGATGCCGGTATTGCACCGTTCAAAGAAAATATCAGCAAAAATTCAGGCACGCCCAAATGGAATTACGGCCAGGTAAATGACCTGCTGGTTTCTTCATCAAAGATTTATGTGGCAACAGGAGATTCTGCCTTAATGGTTTTTAATTATTATGATAATAGCACATCTGCTTTTAATAAAGCGTATTCTGACCATACCATTTCTAAAATAAACTGCCTGCTTAAAGACCGTGAAGGCATTATATGGGCTGCCGGCGATAATCAATTATTAAGAACAGCCAAAACCGGTTTGGATGAAGTATATAAACTTACACCGCAGCAGGCAGCGCAGGTGCATTGTCTTCACTATACAAACGATTCTGCATTGTGGTTTAATATTCCGGGCGGACTTACAAGATTGTATAAAAAAAATAATGAATGGGAAAGCCAGGAGTTTAAACTGCCTCTTTTTTCAAATACAACAATCACGGCTTTATATGAAAGTCCCGGCGATAATCTATGGGTTGGTTCTTTGGGGAAAGGCATTACAGTTTTTAATCATAAAACAAAAACGCAGGAGCGCCTTAATGAACCTTTGCTTGCAAACAATAATACAATTACAATTACAGGTGATGGCGATGCTATATGGATATCGGGTTTGGAAGGTGTAGTAACTGCAAAACCTGAAGGCAACAAATATTTATTTACGAATCTTACAGATACTGCAGGTATCGGAAATAAATATGTTTACGATATTCTTTGCGGCAGGCAAAAACGTATTTGGTTTGCAACCGATGGAGAAGGTATTTCTATGCTGGAGAATGATAAGTTTTATCATTTAAAAAACAAGCCCGGCTATATGGGCAATGTTGTATATAAAATAATTGAAGATAATTACGGCAACATCTGGTACACCACTTATAATAAAGGTATTATTAAATATGATGGCAGAAGCTTTACCAATTTTACAACAAGCCAGGGATTAAGCAGCATGCAAATTTCCGGGCTTTTAAATGCTGGAAATTATATTGCAGTTATACATAAAAATGCGATTGATATTATTAACCCCGCAACCGGCAAAATAAGTTATATTGATAAAGCGCTGATGCCTTTGGATATTAATACAGATTTAAACGCCTGCACCAACGACAAAGGAGATAATATATATTTTGTTTCAGGTAACAGCATTTACAGTTATACGGTTAACGCTACAACAGTACAGCAGCCAACGGTAACTATTGACAGGGTAGAATTATTTTTACAGAATATTGAAACCACAAGCGGCCATAAATTCAGTTATCACCAAAACAATCTAAACTTTTTCTTTACCGGAATTTATTATGCTGAACCGGAGAAAATCCAATATCAATATAAATTAGACAGCTATGATAAAGAATGGGTGAATACGAAAGACCATGTAAAAAATTTTCCAAACTTGCCGCCCGGCGATTATACATTCAGGGTAAGAGTTTCATTAAATAAAAATTTTTCAAATGCTTCAGAAACGTCTTTTTCATTTGTTATTGAAAAACCATTCTGGAACCAAACCTGGTTTTTTATAACAGCGGCTTTAATACTTGGGGCGTTATTGTATTTATTTATTAAACAAAGAGAAAAGCACATTACTAATCTAAATACTTTAAAGAACGAAAAAGTTCAATCACAATTAGAAACACTGCGCAACCAGGTAAACCCCCATTTTTTATTCAACAGCCTTAATACACTTGTTTCAGAAATTGAAACTAACCCTGACATTGCAGTTATGTACGTTGAAAAAATTGCTGACTTTTACCGCAGCATTATTCAGCACCGGGATAAAGATCTTATTTCACTTCAGGATGAATTAAGTGTGCTGAACGATTATAGTTTTTTGCAGGAAAAAAGATTTGCGTCAGGGCTTGAAATAAAAGTTGATATAGAGCCTGAGGTAATTGCTTCATCATACATACCGCCTTTGGTTTTACAAATGCTTGTTGAAAATGCTATCAAGCATAATATTATCTCAAAAGAAATACCGTTATGTATTGACATAAAAAATGTGGCTGATGATTGCATCGCTGTGCGCAATAACATTAATAAAAAAATGCAGCCTGAAAGAAGAAGCGGGCTTGGCTTGCAGAACATTCAAAAAAGATATGCTTTGCTGCATGTAAAAAAAGTATCTATTGAAAATGATGATAAATTTTTTACAGTAAAAATTCCCTTAATAAAAAAATAACATGATAAAAGTTTTAATACTGGAAGATGAAGAAGCAGCGGCAACCCGGTTGCAAAAACTTATTGCAGAAATATTGCCAGAAGCTGAATTTATTGCCACCATTACAAGTGTAAAACAAGGGATTGAATGGTTTAAAAGCAACAGTTTGCCTGATCTTATTTTTGCCGATATTCAATTGAATGATGGAACAAGCTTCGATATTTTTAAGGAAGTTCCGGTTGAGGTACCCTTAATTTTTACCACAGCTTACGATGCGCATACATTAGATGCTTTTAAATTAAACAGTGTTGATTATCTTTTAAAGCCTATTAAAAGAAATGAATTAAACACAGCAATAGAAAAATTTAAAGCCATTCATCTTTCAGGTAAAAAGGATGATAATAACCTGCGGAATCTATTACAGGCTTTGCAAAAAACCCAGCAATATAAACAACGCTTTGTGTTGCGCATAGGCGAGCATATGAAAATAATTGAAGTGCCTGATATTGCTTATTTCTATACAGAGAATAAGGCTAATTTTATTATTACAAGAGAAGCTAAACGTTATCTTGCTGATAATACACTTGACCAGCTTGAAAGTATGCTTGACCCAAAATCTTTCTTTCGCATAAACCGCCAGTTTATTATAAGTTATTCCTCTATTGCTGAAATGTTTACTTATTCAAAATCAAGAGTGCTGCTTAAGTTAAATCCGCCAAGCAAACTTGATACTGTGGTAAGCACAGAAAGATCTGCAGCCTTTAAAGCATGGCTTAGCGGTGAGTAAAATGTTTTCCCGTTCAACAACTTTTTATTCCTGTTCGCCTGAGTTCATTTTTTATAGTTTATTATACAATGCATTTTTACATAAATAAATAAACATGAAAAGAATAATGAACGTTATGGCAATTGCAACTGTTTTATTTGCATCTTGTATGAAAAACAGCAGCACACCGCAAAACACAAATGGCAACAGCACCAATTCAACTATTGTAACAGGAAATTTTAGTATTACAAAATTTACTGATAATAATTCTGCAGAAGATAAAACGGCAGATTTTAACAGCTATACTTTTACATTTACCAATGATGGAAAAATTACTGCAATAAACAACGGCGTTACTGCTTCAGGCAGTTATACAGAAAAACCCTCTCATGAAGGCGAAGGCGCAAAGCTTACTATTAGTTTTGGCAATGCACCTTTAAATCAACTGAATAAAAGCTGGCAGGTTGATCTTATATCAAACAACGCTATACATTTAAGCGATGATAATACTGCATCCGGTGAAGTACTTGAATTTACGGCACAATAGAATTTTATATAGCCATTTTATTATTTCTATCAGATTTGTAAACATTGTTTTTAATAATCGAATCTAACTCATCAGTTTCTTTTTTTGCAAGCGTTAATAATTCTTTGGTAAATGCATCTTGTTTGTTAGTCTCAAGCATTAAAGTTAAAAGGCTTTGAATGTTTGTAAGGGGCCGCCGTATTATATGCGCCTGAGTAAATGATATTTCCCGCAATACCGTATTCTGGCCTTCAATTTTTTTAATGGCAGGCAGAAATATAAATCTTATTTCAAGGATAATTAAGACGATAGAAATACAAAGAATGCAAATTTCTTCAAGTTGAAAATTTTTTACTTCTTCATTTGAATAGCCGATCAATCTTGCACTAAAATTTTCTAATTGCTGCAAATAAAAATTTTCTGCATTCAACAGGTCAAGAAAGTTTGCTATTTTATCATTTGAGATATTGCGACCTAATTGATAAAAAAAATGGATATAACCAATGTCAAGTTTATGATATTCCAGTATCATATCTTCTTTTAAAGGTAAAACATTCAAACTTTTATCACCGTATAAAAGCACTTGTTGCAATTGAGTAAATGAGTGTATCAGGCTATCAAGCGAAAGACCTGAGACGTGTCCTTCAAGATTATCCGCAGCAATATAATTTACTATTTGCTGCGATAAACTTCTTTGCGTTGCAGTTACTTTCATTACTGCCGCATTTAATTTTAACCTGTTTGAAGACGTAACAATAAAAAAGCAAGACAATAAAAGCAAAATCAAAATTGAGATCGTCATGGTAACAAGAGCGCGCAACAAAGAATTCCTTTGTTTAAAATGGAGTTTCATATACCTTGGATATTGGTAAAAAATCTAACGCAAAACCAGGCGAATTAGTATTTAAAGATGAAAATTAATAAGGTGTGCTTAAGCAACTGCTGTACTAATCGGTGTTTTTAAGTTTAATATTTTACAACTTATTATTGCGATATGAAATATACATGTTACCTGGAGTAAACAGCTAACGTTTTTTTTCGACAGCAATTAAAAAAGCAATTCCGCTAAAAGCCAATGCTTCAAAAACACTTGTCCATTCGTTACCATTTCCCCTATGTGGATCTGCAATGGCACGCGGAATATGCAGTATCAGAAACCATATAAATATCATCAGCCCTAATAATGCTGCGGCCATATTTCTTTTAATATTAATGATGATGGCAACGCCTGCTAATATTAATGCAACGGCTGCAAAATAGGTCCAGAACAAGTGGCCGGGAATCCATGATGGTACAAGTGTAACTACAAAACCGGTGTACAAAAAATGATCAATACCAAAAACAACCATAGTAATTGCTAAAAAATATTTACCGACGGGAATAAACTTCTCTAAAAATTTTATAAAAGCAGGAGCGTAATTATTTTTTGTAAATGTGCCTGCAACAATAAATGCGCCGCCACTTAGTGTAAGGCATTTAAAAGGATCTGACCAAAAACCCAATTCTTTCTGGTGTATGCTCAGTTCATAAGGAATATGAAAGCATATAACCATCAGTAATAAAATGAATCCTAAAGCAAGAGAGGTTTCTCTTGCTTTAATATCAAAAATAATAGCGGCACAAGCTATAATTAGTAACAGGCTAAAAATCCATGTACATATTAATCTTGCATGCAGCCATGCAGGAAAAGCAAGCGGTAACATTACCGGCCTGAAATTACCGCAAACTAATTGCTGAATGGCAATAGCAATAAACCCAATTGCAAAAAAGCATTGCCAGAGCTTTGTATATTTTTTCATAAAACAGATTTTAGCAGTAATGGTTAATTGAGGAGAAGAAGAAATAGCAATCGTTTAATCTTTTAAATATATATAAAATTTGCAATTGAAGAGAATAAATTTAAACAAAATTGAACACCTGGGTGTAACAGCAATTATATATTTACAGTGATTATGCCTGACATCTATACAAAAGATAATTTTCATGATATATGCCTGGCGCTTGCTGAAAAAGATGAAGCACTAAAATTAATAATAGATAAATATGGCTTGCCACCAATGTGGACAAGACCTGCAATTTTTCAATCGCTGATATTAACCATACTTGAGCAACAGGTTTCATTGGCTTCTGCTTTTGCGGCGTTTAAAAAATTAAAAGCAAAAATTGGTTTTGTTACCCCCAAAAAAATACTCACACTAACAGATGCTGAATTAAAAGCCTGTTATTTCAGCCGCCAAAAAATTGTTTATGCAAGAGCACTTGCAACTGCTATTGTTTCAAAAAAAATTAATCTTAAAAAACTTGCAGCCTCAACCGATGAAGAAATACGTACTGTATTAAAACAAATAAAAGGTATTGGCGATTGGACCGTTGATGTATATTTAATGCATGCTCTGCAACGCACAGATCTTTTTCCTTTAGGCGATATAGCACTGGTAAATAGTTTAAAAGAAGTAAAACAATTACATTCCAAAGTAAGTAAAGAAGAAATGCTGGCAATTGCTGAAAACTGGCGGCCGTACAGAACTGTTGCCTCAATGATGTTGTGGCATGCTTATATACAAAAAAAAGGCATTAAGATTTATAGCTGAGATTTTTAAATAGCCATAAACAGTATAATAACTTCTTGCCTGTAAACAATTTAATTTTTATTTATATTTGATAAATATCCGTATAAAAGATCACTCCTTATTTATTCTAAAAGCCGAACACTAATGCAAAAAAAGAAAGTCATCATTCTCGGAGGAGGTGTGGCTGGAATGAGCGCAGCACATGAATTAATTGAACGGGGTTTTGAAGTACAGGTTTTTGAAAAGAAAGTGCAGTTGCCCGGTGGCAAGGCACGCAGCGTAAATGTTCCTGATGAAGACGCAGGCGAGCATTATAATCCTTTGCCCGGCGAACACGGGTTTCGTTTTTTTCCCGGCTTTTATAAGCATGTTATTGATACCATGAAACGCATTCCTTTCCCGGGAAATAAGAATGGCGTTTTTGATAATCTCATAGCAGCTCCGCACGTGATGATGGCAAGGTCTGATGCCGAACCGATCGTTATGCTCGACAGCTTTCCAAAAACATTTGAAGATTTTAAATTTCTTCTCCAGTCATTACACCAGCATACAGGCTTAAGCACTGATGATGAAATGTTTTTTGCAACCAAAGTTTGGCAGTTAATAACAAGCTGCCGTGCCCGCCGCGAAAATGATTATGAACGGATGGGATGGTGGCAATATACAGATGGTGCACACAGAAGTAAAACCTACCAGGACCTGCTTGCCCGCGGTTTAACAAGAACCCTGGTCGCCGCACGTGCCGCAACAGCAAGTACCAAAACCGGTGGCGATATTTTTTTGCAGCTTGTATTTAATATGGCAAACCCTGATGTGGCTACAGACAGAATTTTAGATGGACCTACAAATAATCAATGGTTAACTCCATGGCATGAATATTTAATAAATAAAGGCGTTGATTATCGTTTTCTTTCTGATGTAAAAAAGATAGAATGTACAGACGGAAAAATAACCGGCGTTTGGGTTGAAAAAATCAAAGCCGATGACAGCATTTTTAATGAACAGCTTCCTGATAAGCCGGATATTCAGCATTACACAGCCGATTATTATATCTGTGCTGTACCGGTTGAAGTAGCTGCTCCTTTGTTATTAAATGATATTTTACAACCCAATCAAACTATACAGGATTTTATTAATAATGTAATAAGGAATGCTGATCTTTCTGACCCAACTGTTTCAATTATTGATGTTACAAATGATGCAATTCAAAAGGCTGCTATAATGAATGCTGATCCAACATTATCAGGTATAATAGAATTGTCTAATGACGTTTCATGGATGACGGGTGTGCAGTATTATTTATATGAAGATGTTACTTTAAATAAAGGCCATATCATTTTTGCGGACAGTCCCTGGGCGGTTACAGCAATATCACAATCACAGTTCTGGAAAAGTTTCCCAATGAGCCAGTTTGCAGATGGCAAAGCAAAAACAGTTTTATCATGTGATGTATCTGATTGGGAAACGCCGGGTATTCTATATGGAAAAATGGCTAAAGAATGTACTGCTGAAGAAATTAAAAATGAAGTGTGGGCGCAAATGAAAAGCTCATTGGTTGTAAATGGTAAATGCTTATTGAATGATGAAATGATACATACATGGTTCATTGACCGTGACATTGTTTTTGATAATATCAATTTGCTTAAAGGCGATTATTTCAGCAAGAACACAGAACCATTACTTGTAAATAAAGTAGATACATGGCGGTTAAGACCCGAATCTTATTGCGCTATTCCGAATTTATTTTTTGCTGCAGATTATGTGCGCACACATACTGATCTTGCCACAATGGAAGGCGCTAATGAAGCAGCACGCCGTGCTGTAAATAATATTATTGAAGCATCAGAAGCAAATGTGCCTTTATGTGAAATATGGAATTTGCATGAGCCATGGGAATTTGCTTATTATCGCTATCACGATTACCGGCGTTATATGAAAGGTTTAAAATGGAATGAAAGTTTTCCATGGTGGGTAAAATTGATTCAATGGATTATTTCATTATTCAGAAAAGGAGCGAAAAAATCTGCAGTAACTAAATCACCTTCCGCAACTTAATTTCAATGGGGCATCCTCTTGTAAATACAACAGATTATTCACCTGGGCAGCTTATACTTTTTGGTATTGCAGCTGCGTATTGGGTGTGGGTGTATATTGTTGTAATAAAAGATATTTCCAAATACAAATTTGTAGGCATTCCGGTGCTTGCAGTTTGTGCAAATATTGCATGGGAGTTTTTGTGGAGCTTTAAATATTATACCAATATGGGTGCTTTGTTTGAGTGGGGTTATCGTGCATGGTTTGTTTTGGATGTGTATATTTTTTATTCCTTATTTAAATATGGGAAAATCCAGTTTACAGATAAAAGATTGCAAAAACATTTTGCGCTTATAATAGTATTTTGCTTTTTATGCTGGGTTGCAGGTATCTATGCACTTACATCGCAATATTACGATCCTGTTGGCGCCACATCAGCCTATCTTGTAAACACAAATATGTCTGCTATTTATATTTTGCTGATAATAAATTTCCCCCTTGAAAAATCGCTTAGTATTTCCACTGCCTGGCATAAAATGCTGGGCACTGCATTAACCAGTGTGTTTTGTTTTTGGGCATTTCCCAACCAGTACTTTATGCTTACACTTTCCGTAATTACTTTTATTCTTGATCTTGTTTATATTTATCTGGTAACAAAATTTAAGCGGCAAAATACAGCCTATGCTTCTTGAAAATTTTATAAGCAGATTTATTCCGCAAAAATTTAAACTGGATGAATGGACTTACAGAAAACACAGATTGTTTGTTTCAGTAAGTTTCATTTCTTCTTTATATGCTCTTTTTTATTTGCCAACCTCTGTTCTTGAAAATTATTACGGCGCGTCTTATATTATTATATTTTTTGTTACCTGCAATGCGCTATTTCCTTTTATTCTTAAGCGCGGCACTTCTTTAATAGTGCTTGCTTATGCATACATTTTTGTTTTGGCACTTTCTTTATCTGCAATTATGTATATAAGTGGTGGCGTTTATCATACAGCTACAGATCCTCAACTAATGGTTTTACTGCCAATCATGGCATTGCTTTTTATAAATTTCAGAGCGGCTCTTTTATGGTTTTTTATTGCTGTTGCCATCGTTGCAACATTTGGAACCCTGCAATTAAACGGAGTAAGCTTTGATATAAAGATGGAATATAAATACATCCAGTTGCAGAATTTATTGGCTGTGTGCGGGCATATTGTTCTTGTTTTTATGGTGATAAATATTTTTGAAAAACAAAAGAATCTTGCATTTGACAGGTTGCTGGAAAAAAACAAGATCATTGAAAAAGAAAAAGAAAGATCAGATGAATTGCTGTTGAATATTCTGCCTGCAGAAGTAATGGAAGAATTAAAACAGACAGGGAAAACCCAGGCAAGAAATTACGATCTCGTTACTGTGTTGTTTGCTGATTTTGCAGATTTTACTTCTATCACTGAAGAGATGCCGCCTGAAGAACTTGTGTCAAGCATTGATGATTATTTTAAAATGATTGATAACATCGTTACAAAATTTAATGTGGAAAAAATAAAAACTGTTGGCGATGCTTATATCTGCGCTGCAGGTTTGGGTACTGAAAACAGTCATAACCCGATATTAATGTTAGAAGTTGCTATGGAAATTATTGAAGCTATTCAGGATAAGAACAAAATAAGAGAAGCAGATAATAAAACCTGTTTTGAAATGCGCATCGGTGTACATGCGGGGCCGGTTGTTGCGGGCGTGGTTGGCGTTAAAAAATTTGCTTATGATATTTGGGGCGACACGGTAAATACAGCAGCACGCATGCAGCAATACGGTGAAGCAGGAAAAATAAATATTTCCGGTACTACACGGGAACTGGTAAAACACCGCTTTAACTGCAGTTATCGCGGCCGCATGGAAGCAAAACATAAAGGCCTTGTTGATATGTATTTTGTCGAAAGCAAAAAAACACATGCGTGAGTTGAAAACTTTTATTTTTGACCCATGCAAAACAGTAGTTTAAAATCTCAGTTTTTATTAAACCCTGGTATTACTTATTTAAATTTTGGTTCTTTTGGCGCATGTGCAAAACCTGTTTTTGAAGACTATCAAAAATGGCAGCTTCAATTAGAAACAGAACCTATACAATTTATTGTTGTTGAGGGTCCTAAAAATCTTAAAAATTCAAGAGAAGCACTTGCCAATTATATAAACTGTAATGCTGATGATCTTGTATTTGTTACCAACCCATCTTACGCTGTAAATATTGTTGCAAAAAGTTTTCCGCTGAAAGCCAATGATGAAATACTCAGCACCAACATTGAATACGGAGCATTAGACCGCACCTGGAATTATTACTGTAAAAAGGCCGGTGCAAAATATATTCGCCAGCCAATTACATTGCCGCTTATTTCCAAAGAAAAAATTATCGAAGATTTTTTTAAAGGCTTATCAAAAAATACAAAAGCAATTTTCATCAGCCATATTACAAGTGCAACTGCATTAAAATTACCTGTAAAAGAAATTTGCGCAATAGCTAAAGAAAAAGGTTTATTTACTATTGTTGATGGAGCACATGCGCCTGGCCATATATCTTTAAACCTTGCAGAATTACAGGCCGATGTATATACAGGCGCTTGTCATAAATGGATGTGTACACCAAAAGGATGTTCATTTTTATATGTAAGAAAGGAACATCAGCATTTATTTGATCCATTGGTTGTAAGCTGGGGATATGAAAGTGCTGCGCCTTCTCATTCACAGTTTTTAGATTATCATCAAACACAAGGCACGAGAGATTTTTCTGCTTTCTTAACGGTGCCAAAAACAATTAAATTTTTAGAAGAAAATAACTGGCCGCAACGTGCTGCTGATTGCAGGCAGCTTGCTCACAAAAATTATTTTCGCTTTTGTGAGTTATTGCATTCACAACCTTTATGCCCTGTTACAGATGAATTTTTGGGCCAGATGTGCAGCACACCTGTACAAACAAATGAACCTGAAAAATTACAGCGGTTGCTTTTTGAAAAATATAATATTGAAATACCTGTAATGAGGCAGGATGAACAGGTTTTTATTCGTTATTCTATAAATGTTTTTAATGAGCAACAAGATCTTGATAAATTATATAATGCGCTTACAGCAATCATTGCCGAAACAGATCTTATAAAATTATAATCGGCAAAATATTAACTGATAAGTTTATCGTGGCTGGAAAGATAAGGAATAAGAAATGCGGCAAGACAACCGATAACTACCTGGGTTCCTACCACTAAAAATTTAAAATCATAAGGTACAGAACCCATTACTGACTGGCGAACCATAATGCCTAAAAAAACAATAGCAATTGTTATTATAACTACAAGAAGACGATAAAATCCAATGCCGCGTTTATGATAATGTACAAAAAATGAAAACAATAATCCGCAGGTTATTAACTGCAGAATTGAACCGAAAACAATAACAGTAACATCAAGCCCATTAAACTCATAAAATGAAGTAACACCCCTGTAAACAAGAGCAAAAACTGTGTTGGCTACTGCGGCGATAAGGCCTGCAAATAATCCACTTAAAATACCTCTGGATAAATCAGTTTGTGGATAATCGTAATTCATATTCCAGGTTTTAATAGTGAAGAATGAGGCAAACTTGTTTTTATCCAGGCAATATCAAGATAATCAGGCGAAGCAAATTGTATATATCGTTTTAAAAAGTTTGCGCAATGAAGTTATATAAAAAATTACATCGATAGCGAAATTATTTGCTGCAATGTTATTTGGCATTCAGTATAATCATATTACTTTTTAAACCATCAGCCCTTGCTTTCAAAATAATTTTTCCTGCATGATGTGTTGATTTTATAACAACCATACACCTGCCTTGCCAGGCTTTGCGTTGCGGCAATTGATAACTCTCCAGACTAATTGGATTTGCATTACCTACGCCGACAATTGTTCCTTCGCCTTCAATTGTAAAATTGATTAAGTTTTCTGCTTTCGGATTTTTTACACCGTTTGCATCGAGTAATTCAACTGTAACATAGCTTAAATCTTCGTTATCAGCTTTAATTGTATTTCTGTCTGCAGTTAATTTTATTTGAGTTGGTTCATCCGCTGTTTTTAAAATTGATTCGTTTACTTTTTTTCCTTTGGTATATCCAACTGCTTTTAATTCACCTGCTTTGTATGGCACATTATAAACAGCTATAAATTTTGTTGAGCGATTTGTTTGTTTTTTGCCAAGCGATTTTCCGTTCAACAATAATTCAACTTCATCGCAGGACGAATACACATTTACTTCAAACATTGAATCTTCTTTGTCTTTCCAATTCCAGTCTGCAACTACATCATCCCAATTCCAGATGCTCCATGTTTGTTTTTTTTCGTTGATAGGAAATGATGGTTGCAATGGCTTTACAAAAACGGAAAGCTGATCTTTTTTCCAAAGCACATCGCGATAAAATGATTGCGGTCGCTTCCAACCGCAGATATCAATATCACCACAGTAAGCCAAATTCCACGGATAAAAATTTTTCTCCTGTTCGTATCCGCGCCAGCCAATACTTGCTTCGCCAATATAATCCCAGCCGGTCCAAACAAAATCACCGATCACCCAAGGGTGATCAACCACACTCATCCAGTAATCAAATTGTGTTAACGGATAAGACTCTGTTGCAAACATGATACGTTGTGGTTTGCGTTCATGATCGCTTTCATATTCATCTCTTGCATAATTATAACCGCAAACATCCAGCGCAGAAAAAAATGCATCTTTCTTGTCATTCACATCATTCACCGCAGCAGTAACGGGTCGCGTATTATCAATTGAGCGCACATAATCTGCAACCAATTTTGCGGTATCTGCAACTTCAGGTTTATTCATTCCTTTAATTTCATTTCCAATACTCCACATAATTATGCATGGATGATTGCGGTCACGCAGCAACATACTTTCCATATCTTTTTGCCACCAGTCTTTAAAATACAAATGATAGTCTTCCATATTTTTTGCTTCAGTCCACATATCAAACGCCTCATCAATCACAAGCATTCCTAAACTATCACAGGCATTTAAAAATTCAGGTGGCGGTGGATTATGCGAACAGCGAATCGCATTAAAACCACTTGCTTTTAATAATGCCACACGACGAATTTCTGCACGATCAAAAGACCTTGCACCAAGAGGTCCGTTATCAATATGAAAACATGCACCTTTTAATTTCATCGGTTTATCATTCAGCATAAAACCAGTTACATCGAAAGAAAGTTTGCGAATGCCGAACACAGTTTCATTGCGGTCAGTTAATTTTCCATCTGCATAAATTTCTGTAACAGTTTTGTACAAGTTTTGATTTTCGGTTGACCATAGCAAAGGCGATTTTACAATTGCATCATCATTAAAATCATAATCACTGTTTGCTGCAATATTTTGTTTTGATGTTGTTCTTACAACTTCAACATTTTTTGCATTCAATATTTTATTAACGATAGTAATAGTTGATGATGCATTTGTTTCATTCAGCACTTTTGTTTTGATATTTACTTTAGCTGATGCAGCGCTTACTTTTGGAGTTGTGATGCTCGTTCCACATGGTGCAACATGCACAGATTCGCTTTCCTGTAACCAAACATGACGGTTAATCCCAGAGCCAGCATACCAGCGACTTGTCGCACCAACATTTTTTACCTGCACAGCGATTATATTTTTATCATTCCATTTTATTTTATCGCTGATGTCATAATAAAAACTGGTGTAGCCATAAGGATGATTGCCGAGATGTTCACCATTCAGCCAAACATCTGCATTCATATACACACCGTCAAACAGTAGAACAATTTTTTTATTTTTTTGTGTTGGCAAAAGTGTAAATGTTTTACGATACCAGCCAATGCCGCCGGTTGTAAAGCCAATGCTAACGCCGTTTACAACATCAGGATTAAATGGTGAATTAGTACCCGGCAAATCTTCAATGCTAAAGTCATGCGGTAAATCAATTTGACGCCAATTGTTGTCATCAAAACTTATTTGTTCAGCATTTGTTGTATCACCACGATAAAATTTCCATCCATCATCAAACAAAATTGTTTTTTGTGCGAAACAATATACTGCACTAAAAATGCAAATGATTGATGCAATAATTTTTTTCATGTAAATCAATTATTGTGTTTTGATTTTTATTTTAATATTTCACTGTATACACATCAGCCTTTAATGTTAGCGGTTGCTTTTCTGTTGTGCTGCATTCAATAAATAATGGTTTTGATTTATCGAATGATGAAGATTCAACTTCAACGACGCCCCACGATAATCCACTCCATATCATTTTATCGTATTCTTTTTTTGTTTCGATTGTTGCATCGTCCTGCTTCACAATTATTTTAATTACCTGGTCCATTTTAATCCCGTTCGGTGGTGCGCCACCCCATGTGCGATATGGGTTTCCATCACTGCTGTATTGTTGCACTATGATGCGCAAATTGTCTGCAGGCAAATCACTCATGGCGCATTCAATCTTGTTATCTTTTGTTTCAGAAAATTGCTCATTTAGCTTTGCTATGCTTTGCGGTATATTTATCGTGTCATCTCTTCCTAAATCATACTTATCATTAGCATAAAAATTAAAACCAACAACAGCGAGTTGCTCAGCACCTAAAGTAATTATATTACTTTTTATAACTGGCGTGAATCCGCCGTCAGCATATAAAAGTTTTGATGAAGAAATTTTATCAACGGGCATTTTAATGGTTGCTGTTTGTTGCGAAGGATTTACAACTGTGCACACAACACCTTTGTCATCTTCAGCTTTAAAGCCATATAATTTTGCTTCGCCTGGTATTCCACCAAAAGAAGTTATTGTATCCAATTTTTGAAAATGATGAAAAAGCTGCTGCACTCTTGCAAACCATTTTGCGTCTTCGTCTGTTACCAATTCCATATTACCATGATACACATTCATCCAGCCACCACGTGCTAAATCCAAAATCAATTCACCTTTCCAGCATTGCATTGCACGACTGTAACAAGTGCCGGTTACGCCATTCATAAATGCGCAACTATCTATGCGCCGCATCGGCAAACCGTTAAACTGGAATTGCCTGTTCTGATGATCGTGATAGGTATCTTCAGAACGCCAGATATTCATCATCGGCACATCAGAAAAACGTGGATCGCCGCTGTATAAAGTATTAAACACATCCAGCCAGCGCAAATCAACTGTTTTGGTAAACGGCGTGAAAGTATTTTCAAGCACGCCACCAAAACCATTGTATCCAACAATTAAAACATCTTTATTTTTTGCACGGAAATTTTGCAGCATTTGCATAAATGCTACTTTGTTTTTCTCTATGATTTCATCTTTATTGAATGTTGCTTTCGCATGTGGGGTTGCCGCTTCAAAATAGGCAAAATCAAATTTGAATAAACGTACACCTTTATCATACCATAATTGTAAAGAACCTTGAAGATGCGAAAGATAATTCCCTTCAAACAAACATAAAAGACCACCATCTGTTGATTCAGAACTTTTCCATTCGGGAATCATGTTTAGAAAAATATTTCCACCACCAGAAATTAAATTGGTAGAAAACCACATACCCGGCAAAATATTATTTTGTTTGCATGAACTCAACCATTTATCCGGCCCGTTCGGCCAGTGCTCTTTATGCCATGTGCGGTAACCACCATCTTTATCAAACCAAAAAGCATCCATTAAATAATAATCGATCTGCACACCATTTTTTTTCATTCGCAATACTTCATTCAATTCTTTCATGGCAAGTTCTTCGGTTAGCGGAATGTTATCTGAAAGCTCATCATACGAAGACCAGTCGTTATAAACAAAAACTGGTTTTGGCGGACCGTTTAATTTATTGTTGAACGAAAGCGGTGAAAAATTTTTGCTGATTTTTTTTACGAAAGGATGAACAGCAATACTTCCGGCTGCAGCGTTTTTTAGAAAGTTTCTTCGTTGCATAAATTGATTTTATGGATGTGTGCATGCACCCAAATATTTTGTATTAATTGACTCGCCATTAAAATCTTTATCGCCAATATTTATATTGAACAAACTCTGTAAATCAATGCCAGATTGTATTACAGACGATGAACCAATTATTTTATAGCTGTCAAAATTGATTATTTTACTTGCATCAGCAAATGTTGTATCGTCTGCTTTTTTAAATGAAGGCAATACATTTAAGCCAATTGTTTTTCCATTTAATTGTTCAATATTATATTTTGAAATCCATGCTTTGAAGTCACTCATGCCATCTGCATTAAATTTTTTTTCAAGACTATACCAATCATTTGCCAGAAATGTATCAATGCCTTTATGGCCGCGAATCAAACTATCTTTTCCAATAAAAATATTGTTGAAGAACCTGAAATGTTTTCGCGTACTTTTTTCAGAATAACTCAACGCTGCTTCCTTCGAATTATAAACAGTGTTGTTATATACATCGCAATTATAAAATTGATTTGAATCTCCTGAACTATTCCAGACATATACACCTGCACGGGAATCAGAAACCAAACCATCATCAATACTAATGTTGAATCTAAAAATATTATTACACCACGGGCTTGCCCCCCAATATTGAAAAATACAATAACCGCTTCCCTGGTTTTGATACGACAAACAATATTGAACGATAGAATTTGTAACACCACCATCCAAATCAAACCCACCGCCATCAGCAGCACCGGGTGAAGTTTTATTTTTATAAGAAAGGCAATGTTGAATAATTACACTGTCTGCTTCATAAGCCCAAATACCAACAGGGCCGTTGCCAATGCGTGGCATATCCCAACCGTTATTTGTTGCCATGCAATGATCAATTAAAACATTGGTGCAGTGACCAACAACAATTCCATTGCCACTATGATTATCTAAATTGCCCGGGTCGCCGGGGTTATTTACTGCTGTACAATTGGTAACAACAATATTGCGTGAGCCAAGTTTGTTACTGAAATCTCCTTCAACACCAATGCCGGCTGCGCCATTATCATGCGCATTAATATTGTTTAATGTTGTGTTCTTACAATTGTATAATTGTAATCCTGATTTTTGGAAATCGCTCACATCAATATTTTCAACGTTGATATTATTGCAATCGCTGATTAAAATACCATTTTTTATGTTACCGTTTTTCCTGCCCGAACCTTTGCAAATAATATTTTTTATATAGATAAAGGATGACTGATAAATTGCAATTGCAGTTCCATTGCAGGCATTGATCACTGCGTTACCATTGCCATAAGATGTAATGAAGACAGGCTTTTCAGCAGTTGCATTTGTTGTAAGCACAATACTATCGTTAAAAATTTCATTCCCTTTTAAAAGAATTGAATCTCCGGCATTAAAGTGAATAGTTTTTATACGGGCAAGTGTTTTAAAAGGATGATTGATTGAGCCATCATTCTTATCATTTCCTTCATTACTGAAATAATAAGACGTTCTGTTTGCGGGTGGAAAAGGAAATGCTTGCGACACCGCAGCAATAACAAAAAATAGAGCAATAAAAATATTCTTTGCAATCATAACAATCGGTTCTGCAAAATCCTAATACAATTTTATTTAAATAATTGTGTTAATGACAATTAATAATTTTTTACTTAACATTTAAATAGAATATTTATAATTTCTTCAAATAAGGTTCAATTGCTTTAAACCATCTTTCCGCCATTATTTTTTCACCTTTAGTATTGGGGTGAATATCATCAAACATATCAACTGAAGGATTTACACCTATATATTGATCAACAACTGCAATGGGTGATTCTTTTGTTGAATGCTCCTTTGCATAAATAGCAATTTGATTATTTAAATTAATGATGGCATCGTGATACGTTGTATCATTTCCACATAACTTTTTATCACTCCATTGGGCGCCAAGGGGCGGAATTTGCGCCAGAAATATTTTTACGTGTTTATTTTTTTCACGCAGCAAATACAAGATCACATTTAAGTTAGCAAACATATCTGCAGGTTTTCTGCATTGAAAAACATCGTTCGTTCCTAATTCTACCAAAACAATATCAGGCGTATAAGTTTGTATCCATTCGTGCAAATTACTTCTTGCACTATCCCATGATGGCGGTTTTAAAATATGCTCAAACGTCCATCCGGAATGCCCTTCATTATCCATATCAAAATCAGGAACAGGTACATCAGTACCCATGTGGTGTTTACTCCATGAACCAATAAAATCAAAATTATAATTATCTGCATGCAACATTTGCCATAAATATCTTCTATAACTGTTGAACGTATCAACACCGTTTGTTATAGAATTACCAAGACATAAAATATTTGTTGTTTGCTTATCATAAACTGTTAGCATGAAATGTTGATGTGCTGTATCTGTTTTTGTGTACGCGATGATATCAACAGGATATTGACCATCTTTATTTATTTTGCCTGAAAGACTTTGTGTGCCTGCGTTCCAGCTTAACCATGATGGAAGATTAGTTACCGAATAATTAATTTGATCGCTTACCGAATCAAATGCCTTAGGTTGATAAAAATAATTTGCATTAATAGCAACACGTGAAATTTCTCTTGATGTAAAATAAACGCTATCAGCCTGCGCATAAATATTCTTTGAACACAAGCTAATCAAAAGCAAAAAAATATTTTTATACATAATAGTTACAAATAAATCCTGGTAAAATTAAGAAGCAGCAAACAGATCGCTCTGTCTACTGCTTACTGTCCTGCTTGTATTTATCACCTATTTTAGTATCCGGGGTTTTGGGTGAGAGCCGGATCTAATATAATTTCCTGTTCAGGTATTGGAAAATATTCGTTTCTGTCTTTAGTAAATTTTGCACTCGCCTGAACAGAGCCTACATTTCTTGTTTGTTCTTTTTGAAGATAGGCGTTAATGTAAGTGTCTGCAATTCCCCATCTCACCAAATCAAAAAATCTTTGACCTTCTTCTGCAAACTCTAATCTTCTTTCAAAACGAACAGCATTACGTGCATAGTTTTGATCTGTCCATGCAGTAGTATATAAATCCATTTTATAATTAGCAGATGGCAACCCTGTTGAATTATCAATAGTTTCAGTACAGCCATTCATTGCTCTTGCCCGAATCATGTTTACATAAGTTCTTGCCTGCTCCAAGCTTCCAATTTCAACTTCGCATTCTGCTGCCCATAATAATACATCGGCATAGCGAATGATATTATAATTTACTGCGCCATTCCCTTCATAATCGTAAGATATATAAATATTGTAGGCAATATCCTGCTCACTTTGTTTGTACATATTTTTTATATTGAGATAGGGACCTGAAAAAGAAAAATCATATATCCACCCTAAACCCGGGTCAACTCCCCAATCTAAAAACGGAACGCCTCTTCTTCCCACAGACCAATCCAATCTTGGGTCAACCGTGCCCTGGTAAAGTGGTAAATCAACAGATGCTGATATTTCTCCAATTTTGTTGTTCTCGTTAGAAGTATCATTACCAAAAGCACCCATCATTGGCAAGCCATTGGCATCTGTTTTAAAAGCATTTACAAGGTTATACGAAGGTTGTTTCCAATAACCATAATAAACATCTGAGCCCTGGTAATATATTGGCGAAACACCGGTTTCACCAACATTGGAATTAATCGGTATGCTTGTTTGATCTACAGAAAATTGAATTTGCAATACAGACTCTGTATTGTTTTCTGTTGCTGCATCAAAATTATCGTGATAGCAAGGGGCAAGTGCATACTTTAATCCTTTAGAAGTTTTGCCATTTGCAATGATGGTTATTAATAATGCCTTTGCACTGTCAAATTTTTTTTGAAACATATAACACTTAGCAAGGTAGCAGGCAGCGGCCCATTTATTAGCTTGTCCAGCTAATGGCTGCGTTTCAGGTAAATTATTATAAGCAAATGTAAAATCAGCTTCTATATCTGGCCATACATCAGTGGTATTAGATAATTGATTAAAGGAAACAACTGTCTCATCAACATAAGGTATGTTGTTCCACATTTTTTTTGCGTCGAAATGAAAATGCCCCCTTAAAAAACGAGCTTCAGCAACAACTTCTGTTTTCTGTGCATCACTCATATCTGGTGTTTGTGCTGCTGCACGAATTACTGAATTGGCTCTTGCAACTCCATCGTAATCTGCTGTCCATTTATCATCAAAAAAGCCTGTTGTTGAAAGTCCCTGAAAATTTTGAATCAGCAAAGCATCAGGCACTCCATGCGGAAGCCCGCCACCCGAAGTACCGCCCACATAAGTATCGCCGGATGTAATATCACCAAAAATCCAGTTGGTTCCTGCAGTTGCCCACCATGTACTTTTTGTATCCATGCCGGTAAGATCGTGGTAAGCACCAACTAATAATTGCTGAACACCTTCAGGAGTATTCAGCGTTCCACTATTAGCTGCAGAACCTTGCGCGGGCACATCTAAAAAACTTTTATTGCAACCGAATATTATCGTCGATGTTGCGACTAATAAAATCAATATCTTTTTCATCTTATTATTTTTATATTATAAGCTAAGATTAATACCTACAAGAAATTTAGTTGAAATAGGATAAGCTGTTCCGTAATCAATGCCTAAGTTGTGCGGGTCACCGTCATTTACTTCCGGATCTTGCCCACTATATTTTGTAATCGTAAGAAGATTATAACCCTGTACATAAATTCTTAGCCTGCTGATGCCGTTTATTTTGGGAAAAGTATAGCCAAGCTGCATTTGTTTAATGCGCAAATAAGAACCATTCTCAATATAAAAACTTGATGGGGAGAGATCATTAACACCTGTGTTTTGAGCAAAGATTGGTAATGCAGCATTTGGATTATCAGGGCTCCATGTGTCTAAAGAACCTTCCTGTAAACCGCCTTGTCCTGTAGCTGCACCGTTTGGCATCATTGTTAATACTTTACCATAATTAAATATTTTGTTGCCGGAAACCCCCTGCAATAGCACTTCAAAGTCAAAGTTTTTATAAGTAAGCCTGAGATCATATCCATAAGAAAACTTTGGAATTGGATTTCCTAAAAAAGCTCTGTCGCTATCGTTAATAGTGCCGCTGTTGTTCAGGTCTTTATACATAACATGCCCGAGAGCGTTATCTGATGTTATTCCCAATGATTCTTCTGTTGCATGGGTTTCAACATCGTGATCGGTTCTGTATAATCCTTCATATACATAACCATAAAAAGAAGAAACTGGTTCACCTACTACAGTTTTTGTTAAGAAGGTTCCTCCGCCGGAGCCCACGGGACCGCCATAAATTGGCGTGCCGAAATTATCTATATGTGTTACTTTGTTCTGATAGTTTGAAATATTAAAACCCATATCGTATTTAACGGCACCTATATTTCCAGTATAACTTAATTCAAGTTCAACTCCTTTATTAGTAATATCCATAAGATTTAATGTAGGAGATGCAGCAGAACCTTGCGTACCAGATGATGGTGGTGCGTATAATAAACCACTGCTTGCCCGGTCAAACCAACTAAAATTTGCAGTAAGTGTTTTAAATAAAGTTGCATCAAATCCAATATTCGTAGTTTTATTTGTTTCCCATTTTATTTGCGGATTACCTAAAATAGAAAGATAATAACCACTCATTGATGAAGTGTTAGTGCCCCCTAAATCATAACTGCCAAATGGATCTGAATTATACACATCTTCATAAATTCCCGTGCCTATTGCATCGTTACCAATTGTTCCGTAAGAAGCGCGCAATTTTAAATCGTTTATCCATAAAATATTACCCATAAATGCTTCTTTCGAAATTCTCCATCCGCCACTTACAGAACCAAAATTTCCGAATCTGTTATCAGGACCAAATTTTGATGAGCCATCTCTACGTCCTGTTGCTGTGAACAGGTATTTATCTAAAAGAGAATAAGTAACGTTTCCAAGTATACCTGTGTTAGTATATTTATCGCCTCCACCATTAATTGTTGGTGTAAAAAATGTACCAGTGCCGGAATTGCCGCTGCTCAGGTATTCATTATTTATTGATGGAAAAGCAAGATTACCTGTTGTTGCACCATAATTTCTATAAACAAATTGGTGCGTTTCGTAGCCTGCGAATGCGGAAATTTTATGTATGGAATTAATGGTGGTGCTGTATGAAATTTTGTTCAGCCATCTCCAGTCGGTTGAATAAGCACCTCCTTCGCCGAAGGTGTTTGAAGTATCTGCAAGCGGGTCCTGAAAATTAGCTGGTAAAAAATAATGATATTCGCTTGGTATAAACTGAAAACTTATTTGGTTAGTGTAAACAAGCCCTTTAATAGGTTCCACTTCAGCATAAGCAGCACCAATAATAGATTGCGCATATGATTTGGAATCTTTACTATTTGTTCTGCTGATAAAAGGATTTCCTCCGCCCAAAATTGTCGCGCCTTTTGTTCCGGTAATATTGCCTGCAATATCATAAGTAGGCAGCAAAGGAGACAATGAATATATTGCTCCTATATCATTATTAAAAGTATTGAATGTTCTTTTTTCGCCGCTGTTTACAGTTGCATAGGACATTGCCGTATTCTCGCCAATTCTCAGCCAGGGCTTAATCTTAAATTCAGTATTTACCCGTAGGGATAGTCTTTTAAAATACGAGTTTATTTCAGTGCCTTGATTATTTAAATATCCTAATGTTACTGCATAATTACTTTTATCATTAGCACCGCTTAAACTTAACTGGTGGTTTTGTATCAGCGCCGGATTAAATAATACTTTATACCAATTATTTCCTGTTTTATCTGTTTGAGCAATTCTGTATGATTTAAGATTGTATAAGGAAGGATCTACCCGCGGGTCGCCGGCAGCAGCACCAAAACTTGTAGCACCCTGAAAAACTATATAATCAGGCAGTATTGGAATTGAGCCTGTTCCATAAATGCTGCTTACAGATGTTGGAATTGGTTGATTAACTATTGAAAAAGATTTATATAAGGCATCAGCTTGCTGTTGCGGCGTAATAAATGAAGGAAGTTTTTTTGGAGTTTCTTGCCCTATATATGCATCGTATTCTAATTTAGGAGCACCGATCCTTCCCGTTTTTGTGGTAATAACAATAACGCCATTTGCACCTTCAGCGCCATATAATGATATTAAAGAAGGGTCCTTCAGAATGGTCATGCTTTCAATATCACTTGGATTGATAAGCGTTGAAATATCCTGACTTTGACCACCGTTTCCCATTCTTATTTGCACTCCATCAATTACATATAATGGATCGTTATCGCCCAATGTGCCAATGCCTCGTATGCGAATAATTTGCGGCGTTCCGGGGCCTCCCTGTTGGTCTACAGTTACGCCTGAAACCCTTCCCTGTATAACACCAGTGAGGTCAGTTACAGGAGTTTGTGCTATTGCTTCTCCTGAAATAGTTGATGCGGCACCTGTAACATCTCTTTTTGATTGGCGTGAATAACCGGTAACTACAACATCATTCAATGTTTTATTGTCAGGCACTAATGAAACATTCAATGATTGGCTTGATGTTATTGATATTTCCTTATTCAAAAAACCGGCATAGGAAAATATCAGTGTGCCAGGTTTACCAAGGGTGAAAGTATAATTGCCTTCATTATTTGTTAGGGTTCCAGTCTTGCTTCCTTTTAGCGTAATTGAAGCACCGGATAAAGGCGCATTTTTATCGTCAGTTACGGCGCCTTTCACTTCAATACTGTTTTGCGCAGAAGCATGCAGCAAAAGGAATGAAATAAAGAAAGACAGGAAATACTTTTTTAATACAGTTTTCTAAAAAACTGTTGACTTCACAGTTTATATACAGATTTGCATAAAGCAGTTT
>Ga0206932_1008_pt1 | contig 66440 bp, 49 predicted proteins | sample Alteio_BWOrgHeat_18_FD_153244 | JGI IMG/M metagenome (GOLD analysis project Ga0206932, IMG submission 153244) | Enriched cells from forest soil in Barre Woods Harvard Forest LTER site, Petersham, Massachusetts, United States -... | ecosystem: Environmental > Terrestrial > Soil > Temperate forest >...
AATTTTAAGCCGGATGGCTTATACTGCTTAAAACAAGACTGCTACTTGAACGTTCTTTATAAATAGCATCAGGAAAATAATTTATACTTAAAAAATTGAAATGCGTTGCATAAAATTTTTATTATTTATTACTGCACTTAACTGTTGTGCTTATGCTAAAGCACAAAGCACAGAAACTGATAGTTTAAAAAAAGCGCTGGCTTTTGAAATAAAGGATGAAAAACGCGTATTTATCCTGGAAAATTTAAGCTACACATATTTGTCTTCCTCGCCTGATACCGCCTTGCAATATGCAATGCAGGGTTTACAACTTGCACAAAATATTAAATTTTTAAAAGGAGAAGCCATTTGCATAAACGCAATTGGTAATGTTTATTTTCACATAGGCGATAATGCAAAAGCGCTTGAAATGTATTTGCGTTACCTGGAGATTAAAGAAAGCATGAAAGATTTTAATAATCTTTCAATAGCCTATTTTAATATAGCCGGTGCATATACTGAAGAACAAGATTACGATCATGCATTGTACTATCTTTTTAAAGCAAAGAAGGAAGATGAGAAAGCAAAAGACAGCGCTGCAGTTTTATATGATCTTTATTCACTGGGCAGCACTTACCTGCGCATGCAAAAAACAGATTCTGCGCTGCAGTATTTAAACCAATCTTATCAGTTTGTACAAAAGCTTGATGATAAAAATATGATTGGTGCAGTATTGAACACGTATGGAGAAATTTATTTAGCGTTATATGATTCAGTTAAGGCTGCAGCATATTATAAATCAAGTATTCCGCATGCAGAAGAAGTAGAAGATTATGAAGTACTTAATGCAGATTATTTTGGACTGGCAAAAGTGTACAAAGAAAAACGAATGTTTGATTCTGCTGTTTATTATGCACGCAAAGCTTTTAGTATAGCTGAAGAAGCTCCTTTTTTTAAGCAGGCGCTTGAAACCAGCATGTTTTTAAGCGACCTTTTTAAAATGAAAAATAAATACGACAGCGCTTTTCATTACCAGGAGATAAGCATAGAAATAAAAGACAGTTTATTTAATATAGAACAATCAAGAAAAGTTCAGGAGCTTAAATTCCAGGAGCAGCAGCGGCAGCAATCAATTGAAACGGAAAAAATAAAATACCATAATAATATTAAATTATTTGTTGCCATTTTTATATCGGCAATTATTTTAATAATAGCTGTTGTATTATGGCGCAGCAACAAGCAGAATAAAAAAGCAAATCTTTTACTTACTGTACAAAAAGCAAAAGTAGAAAGCACGCTTTCTGAATTAAAGTCAACACAGGCACAATTAATACAAAGCGAAAAAATGGCAAGCCTGGGAGAACTTACCGCAGGCATTGCACACGAAATACAAAACCCGTTGAACTTTGTAAATAATTTTTCTGAAGTAAATAATGAACTGGTTGAAGAGATGAATAATGAAAATGATATAACGGAAATAAAAATAATTGCAAATGATATAAAGCAAAATAATGAAAAAATAATTTTTCATGGCAAGCGCGCAGATGCTATTGTAAAAGGCATGCTGCAGCACTCAAGAAAAAATACCGGACAAAAAGAACCGGTTGATATTAATGCTTTATGTGATGAATATTTAAGATTAAGCTATCACGGCTTACGGGCAAAAGACAAAAATTTTAATGCAGATTTTAAAACAGAGTTTGATGCAACAATTGGTAAAATAAATATTGTTCAGCAGGATATAGGAAGAGTATTATTAAACTTATTTAATAACTCTTTTTATGCTGTAAATGAAAAAAAGAAAACTGCTGATGGAAGCTATAAACCAATTGTAAGTGTAGTAACCAAAAACTCCTTCTTTCCTGATAGAAAAGGCCACGATGACGCTGTTGAGATTATTGTAACAGATAACGGCAATGGCATTCCTCAAAATATTGTTGATAAAATATTTCAGCCGTTTTTTACAACAAAGCCAACTGGTTCAGGAACAGGATTGGGTTTAAGCATAGTGTATGATATTATAACCAAAGGGCACAACGGAACAATAAAGGTAAACAGTATAGAAAATGAAGGAAGTGAGTTTATTATCCTCTTACCTTTTTAATAGAATGCAAGTACTGTTTTAGAGTATAAACACTATAAATACAACCTGAAAAGACGCTTATACAATTAAGATATTTTCTTACACGTTTAAAAATATTGATCTGAAATTCGATTTTACATTTACTGCCTGCTCCTTTCCAGGAGCGGGTTTTTATTTTAATCATATCTTTAAAAAAACAAAGTATACTTGCATGCTTAACCGCTTTATAAAATATAGGATGTTTTTATTTTAATCAGTTTTAAATAATAGAATGACTGCTGATTTTTTTATTATTCTGTTTGTAGCAAGATACTTGCGCAATTCACTAAAAAATACTGAATATTTTGCTGTTTGGAACCGCAGGCTTAACTGGGCAATGTATGGCTCTATTGCGATGATTATTGTTGAAATCGGAATATCCAAATCTCATCCTGTAATGATATGGGTGGGCGGCGCTGCTTTAATAGGCCTTATATATTTACTGTATGCAAAACCTGAATTTAAACATGCAAAGCCTGTATATGTAGCCATTGCGCCATATATAATTGTATCATTCTTTACCAATATCATTAAAGTAGCAATTCCTTCATTTTATGCAAGTTGGGCAAGTTTGTTAGGCACGCTTAATCTTTTTTCTATTATATGGGGAATTGGCGTTTGGATCGTAACAGTTCGCCAGAGAAAAGAGCTGGAGAAAACGCGTAAAAAAGTTGAGGAGGAAAAAGCAAATAACAAAATAGTGTCTGCAATGAAAGCAGAGCTGGAAGTACAGGTTGCAGAGCGAACAGCAGAACTCACCAAACAAAAAGAAGAATTAGAAGTTGCACTGGAAGAATTAAAATCAACACAGGCGCAATTAATACAAAGCGAAAAAATGGCAAGCCTGGGAGAACTTACTGCAGGCATTGCACACGAGATACAAAACCCGCTGAATTTTGTAAACAATTTTTCTGAAGTAAATACTGAATTAATAGAAGAACTAAAAGTTGAAAAACTAAAAGCGAAAACGGATCGCGATGAAATTTTAGAAAATGAATTGTTGAGTGATATATCTCAAAACCTTGAAAAAATTTCTTACCATGGTAAGCGCGCAGATGCAATAGTAAAAGGCATGCTGCAGCATTCAAGAAAAAATACCGGGCAAAAAGAACCGGCTGATATTAATGATTTATGCGATGAATACTTAAGATTAAGCTATCATGGCTTGCGTGCAAAAGACAAAAGTTTTAATGCAGATTTTAAAACAGATTTTGATACATCAATCGAAAAGATAGAAGTAGTGCCGCAAGATATAGGAAGAGTATTTTTAAACTTATTCAACAACGCTTTTTATGCAGTAAGTGAAAAGAAAAAAACTGCAGGCGAAAACTATAAACCTTTAGTTTCAGTTGCAACAAAAAAATTTAACTCCCCTTCAGGGGATGGGGGCATTGAAATAAAAGTTAGCGATAATGGTAACGGCATACCGCAAAATATAGTTGACAAAATATTCCAACCATTTTTTACAACAAAACCTACAGGCCAGGGAACAGGATTAGGATTAAGTTTAAGCTATGATATAATCAGGGCACATGGCGGAGAAATAAAAGCAGAAACAAAAGAAAACGAAGGATCAGAATTTACAATTCAGTTGCCGGCACAATAGTTTCAACCAGATGTTCGGGCTGCTTAACATGAAGCAGCATTATTTATATTCCATTACCGGGTGCCTCTCAAACGGGTGTTTTGTTTCATCAAAAATATAACGGTAGGTAACCATGCGCCTGCTTTGTGATGCGCCAAGGCTTTTATAAATATTTATCATTTTTGGATTCCAGTCGCCCGCCCAACCCATTTCATATTTATCATACCAGTTCAATGTTTGAATAGGCAATGAGGCTTCATAGATCATAAATGAATCAATTCCCAAGCCTTGATACTTTGGCACAATGCCAAAAGCAACACCGGTAAAAATCCGGCAATTGTTATTTTTTTTCATCCACAATAAACGCAGTTTTTCAATTAATCCTAGTTTACCATTAAAGTGTTTGAAATATTCATTCAGGTCAGGAATGTTTATCCACATGGCTATGGGTTCATTTTTATAATAGGCAAACCAAATTACACGTTCATCCATTACGAGTTTCATTTTATTAAACAGTTTCATCACTTCTTTAACTGTTATTTCTTTTGCCTCACCATGCTGTGCCCAGGCTGCATTATACACGGTGGCAAATTCCTGTGCATGCTTTTCTAAATTTTTTATGCTGATATGCCGTGCTTCATAACCCGGTTTGTTTTTAAATTTTGCATAACGTTCAGGAAATTTATCAGAGATCTTATCCTTAACGCCCATTGAATAATAATACTGGTTGTAATAATTTTTGAATCCATAATTTTCAAATAGTTTTTCATAGTAAGGCGGATTATAAGACATGTTATATATCGGTGCATTTTCAAAACCTTCCACCATCAATCCCCACCATTTTTCACGATCCCCAAAATTTATCGGCCCATCCATTGCATCAGCGCCTTTGTTTTGCAGCCATTGTTTTGCGGCATTAAATAAAATTTTTGCTGCGGCATCATCATCAATACAATCAAAAAAACCAATGCCGCCTGTTATAAATTCAGTTCCTTTATTAATGTATTTTGAATTGGTAAAAGCCGCTATTCTTCCGATCAGTTTATTGTTATCATCTTTTAATAGCCAGCGTTTTATTTCGCCATATTTAAAAGCTTTGTTTTTTAACGGATCAAATACATCATTTACCTCATTATCCAGCGGCCGTATATAATTGGGATTGTTTTTATTCATCAGCACATTTACCTTAATAAAATCTTTTGTTGTGGATGCGCTGTTAACTTCAATCAATTGCATAGCACGAATGTAATAAAAACGTCATAGTTGTTTTGTTGTAAACCGGTTACTGAAAAAATTAGGCAGGAACTGTAACATTTCCTTTCATCATCCGTACAACTATAAATCATTTTTAGAATATTAATTTTACAGCCTTAAGAGCAATTTATGACTGAACGCGACTACAACGAATGCGTTACTCAATATGCCGATAATGTTTTTCGCTTTATTGTGAAAAATATACGGCATGAAGAAGACGCGAAGGATATTGTGCAAACTGCTTTTGAAAAATTATGGCGCAACCGCGAAACAGTGAATACAGAGAAATCGAAAGCTTTCCTGTTTACTGTTGCGTATAATCAAATGATAGATCATCTAAGAAAAATAAAAAGGATTAGTTTAAAAGATGAATTTTCGGCAGAAACAAAAACATATACACTGCCGGTATCAAACCTTAAGAAAAATTTACAGGATGCACTGAATACGCTGAATGAAACGCAAAAAAGTTTGGTATTGCTGAAAGATTATGAAGGTTATAGTTACGAAGAAATTGGACAAATTACAGGATTAAATGAAAGTCAGGTAAAAGTTTACCTGCACCGCGCAAGGCTTAACCTGCGCAATTATCTGGTAAAACCTGAAAATGTGATGTAAGATGCAAACAATAAACAGAAATAATTACGAAGAACTTTTTTTGCTGTATGTAGATGATGAGATGGATGCTGATTCAAAACTGGCAGTAGAAAATTTTGTTGAACAAAACCCTGATTTAGCTATTGAACTAGAGATGCTGCTGCAAACAAAATATGTTGTTGATGAACCCGTTTCTTTTGATAAAGAAAGTTTATTAAGAACAGAAGGTAATAGCATAAACGAGGGTAACCACGAAGAATATTTTCTTTTATATATTGATAATGAACTAAGCGTTTCAAAACGTGAAGAAGTTGAAATGTATGTGTTGCAGCATCCAAAATTGCAGGATGAGTTTACCACTTTAAAACAAGCTGTGCTTGCAACTGAAATAATAAGCTATGGTGATAAAAAGGATTTATACCGCACAGAAAAAAGAAGAACTTTTTATTTAAAACCATGGCGTTTAGCAGCAGCTGCAATTTTTGTTGGTGTTTGTGCAGTTGGATTTTGGTTAATGCAAAAACCTGCAACAGCAGTTACAGTTGCCGGCAATCCTTCCGTTAAAAACCAATCACAACAAAATGTTGCTGTAACAAAGCCAACTGATAGTATGCAGCAAAATATAAAACTACCCGATGAAATTATGCAACAGCCCGAACAAAATATTGCACAGCAATCATCAACAAAAGAAAATAAAAAAGTGGTTGTAAAAAGTAAAAAAGAAATATCGGGTAATAATGCTGCAATTAAAAATAACAATAATGAAGAATCGCAGGTTGTTATTCAGCATTCGCCAGGTTCACATGATAATATTGGAAAAGAACAGAAGGAACCGCCGGTTGAAAATGATGTAGCTGTTGTACCGCAGCACATCGCTAAACAAAATGATGTTGCGGTTTTACAAACAATACCGGGTAATAGTGATCAGAGTCAAGGCAATTACGATGTTTATCCTGTTGCCTATAAAGAATTAAATACAAATGATGACGACAACTCATTGCATGTAGGCATGCTTGATTTAAATAAAACCAAAGTAAAAACCTTCTTTAAAAAAGCTGGCCGCATGTTTGGAAACAAATCAAGCGATCTCGCAAACGAAAATGGCAAACTGCAGATTGCCAATTTTGAAATAGACACAAAAAAACAATAATCAATTCAAAGAAATATACAAATGAAAAGGATATTATTAGCAGGAATAATTATGCTCTCTTCTTTAATAACCATTGCTCAAAATGATACAACAAACTCAGGAAGCAAAGAAGATACAGTACACGTAGGCAACTTCATCATCATACGAAATGGTAAAGAACACAACACTTATAATGACAGCATTCCGCCAAATATTGAGAATTATACTATCATCAATATTCCCGGCCATCATGCTTACAACGAATGGCACGATAAAGAAAGCAAGAAAAATTTAAGTACGAACTATTTAATATTTGACCTGGGCTTTCTTAATTATAATGACAAGACAGATTACATTGATCCGCAAACAGCATCTTTTGCAGAGCCTGGTATTAATAAGCAGGATCTTAAGCTCATCACCGGCAAATCATCCAATGTAAATATCTGGCTGTTTATGCAAAAGCTGAATGTATCAAAGCATGTGCTGAATCTTAAATATGGACTTGGCCTCAACATGTATAATTACCGTTACAGCAGCAATATATCATTCCAGGATCACTCACCTTATGTAACAATGGATACCATTGACTTCTCAAAAAATAAATTATACGCAGCGTATGCAACGGTGCCGTTAATGATCAATATTACGCCGAAGCCTTATCACAATCAGAGTTTTAATTTCAGTGTAGGTGTTAGTGCAGGTTATCGTATGAACACTCACTCAAAGCAAATAAGCGATGAACGCGGCAAGATGAAAAATCACGATGATTTTAATATAGATCCATGGCTGGTTTCTTATGTTGGTGAGATTGGTTTAGGCCCTGTGCGTGTGTATGGCAGCTATAGCATTAATCGTCTGTTCGAAGATTCGAAACATTATCCATATACAGTAGGCTTGCGTTTTAGCAATTGGTAGATAATATCTTTTGGTTACCAGCAACCACAATTCTATTGAGCACGGTTGCGTCGCATCACTTGTACTGCAAATAATAATGGCAGCGCAAGTGATGCTTGTTTTATCCAGTTTCCTCGCAAAATTTCCCTATTTAATCGAATTTATTTTCTTCTCATTAAACAAGTGTATAAAGTTTGCATTCATATTGCTGTATAAATGCAAATTATGAAGCATAGATTTTTACTTTCTGCTATTTTGCTTTTGCTGCTTTCGCATTCATTCGCACAAACTACAGGTTCTATAAAAGGTGTTTTAAGAGATAGTACAGAACACAGAACTTTAAAACAGGCAACCATCAGCATATTGCATAAAGATTCTTCAGCCGCTACACAAATAATTTCGGGCAATGATGGGGCGTTTAATATCGTCAATATTCCACAAGGCGATTATATTTTAAAGATCAGTTACACAGGTTACGAAACACGCTTTAGCAATTTTACTATTGATACTACTAACACAGCGCTTGATGCAGGAATTATATACATGCAACAACAGGCGCATGAACTGCAGGGAGTTGTGGTGCAAACGCCACCCATCATTATAAAAAAAGATACAATTGAATTTAGTGCCGGCGCATTCACCGTAAAGCCAAATGGAACCGCAGAAGACCTTTTGAAAAAAATGCCGGGAATTGATGTTGACAAGAATGGTAATATTAAAGCGCAAGGTGAAACGGTGCAGCGTGTTTTGGTAAACGGCAAACGCTTTTTTGGTGATGATCCAAGAATGGCAACACAAAATTTGCCCCCTGATGTAATTGATAAAATACAGGTGTTTGATGATCTGAATGATCAAAGTGCATTCACCGGTTTTGACAACGGAGACCGTGTAAAAACCATCAACATCGTTACCAAAAAAAATACAGGTTATTTCGGAAAATTTATTGGTGGTGTTGGCAATAAAGATTTGTATGATGTTGCTGCAAATCTTAACAGCTTTAAAGGTAACCAGCAGATAAGTTTTATTGGACAGTTAAATAATACGAACAAGCAAAATTTTACAGCGCAGGATATTTTTGGTTCATCAGGTGGCGGAAGAAGCGGTGGATTTGGAGGCTCAAGCCGCGGTACATATGGCGGAAATAAAAGTAGTGGCAGCGGAAGAAGTTACGGCGGCAGCGGCCAAATGCAGCAACTGCAAAATCTGAATTCAAATACCGGCAACAATGGAATTATTACAACTGCCGCAGCAGGTTTAAATTATCGTGATCAATGGGGAAAAAACACCAGTGCTTACGGAAGTTATTTCTACAATAACCTGCTCACTTCAAAAGATCAAAAAATACTCACAGAAAATTTTGTTCCCAATGACACTTCTATCTTTAATAACCAAGATCAGTCATCTTTAAGAAGAGTGGTAAACCAGCGCATCAATTTTAATATTGAAACGCAGTTTGATTCCTTGAATTCATTGATCATTCGCCCCAATATTTCTTACCAACGAACAACGAATAATTCAAATTCAATAACAAGTACAACACAAGGGCTGGATAGTTTATTAAATAAAGCGAATGCAACGGCAGACAGTTACAATGAAGGTTTTAACGGCAATGTTGATATGTTATATCGCCATCGTTTTAGAAAGAAAGGAAGAACTTTTTCTTTGGATGTGAATGGAAGCGGTAATTCAAATAAAGGCAACGGGGATAATTTTTCAATTACAGATTATTACAATAATGGAATTGATTCTGCAAATACAGTCAATCAGCATTACACATCAACTACAAAAGCGCAGGGCTTAAGTATAACAGCAGCATACACAGAACCGGTTGGCAAACATTCGCAGCTTGAACTGGATTATAATTACACGTACAATAAAAATACTTCTGATAAATTAACGTACGACTTTGACAGCGCTACGCAAAAGTTTACAACAATTGATTCTTTGCTTACCAATAACTATACAAACACTTATGCATCAAATCGTGTTACGCTTAATTATCGAATTCAAAGCGATAAAATGAATTTGAGTTTTGGCAACGGTGTTCAGTTTGGTGATCTTACAAGCATAAATAATACAAAAGATATTACGCTTACGCAACATTATACAAACATGTATCCAACAGCGAATTTTACATATCGCTTTACTAAAACTTCCAATCTTCGTTTTAATTATTCAGGCAGAACTGGTCAACCAGATGTAACGCAACTGCAACCTGTGATTGATAACAGCGATCCATTGAATGTAGTAATCGGCAATCCTGATTTGAAACAATCATTCACACATTCATTCAGGGCATTGTATAATTCATTCGATAATGTTCATTTCAGCAACATTTTTGCATCGGTTAATACAAGTGTGGTTGATAACAATATTGTAAGTAATGTTGTAACAAATCCTTTGACAGGTGTTGATACAATACGCTATGTAAATCTTAACGGCACATATAATATTTCTGCATTTTTTAATTATGGATTTCAATTGAAGAAACCCAAATCAAACTTAAACTTCACTACAAACTTAACTGATAACCGCAGCGTGAATATGATAAACGATGTTGTAAATTATACGCAGAATTATACAATTGGTGAAAGCATAAAATATACAACAAACCTGAAGCAGAATTTTGATATGAATTTCTCTGCAACACCAACCTATAATATTGCTTTGTATTCTGTGCAGCCAGATGAGGATCAACATTATTTTTCTCATTTGTTAGATGTTGATGCAACTTATTATACAAAATCAGGATGGTTGTTAAATGCAAGTTTTAATTACACTGCATATACCGGCCGTGCCGCAGGTTATAATACTTCTGTCCCATTATTGAATGCAGCTATTGCAAAACAATTTTTGAAGAATAAACAGGCAGAATTCAGGGTAAGTGTATATGATCTGCTGAATCAAAATGTAAGCATTGTAAGAAATGTAACCGAGAATTATATTCAAGATGTGCAAACAAAAGTTTTAACGCGTTATGTGTTGCTTACGTTTACCTATAATCTAAAAAACTTTTCAAATTCTCAACAAAAACAATTGCCAACATTTAATAACCGCGATAGCGGAATGCCTCCGCAACATCCGTAATACTAAAACATACATTTCAGGAAAAATAGTTAATCTTTTTGCAGCGTATAGTAAAAGTCATCTCAATTTGTATATTGCAACATGCGATTGTTTTTAATGTACTGCCTTTCTTATTCTTTAATTAATCTTAGTGTTTGGTTGTTCTCTTTATCCTGAACAATGATTATATAAGTGCCGCTTGCTAAACCAGCGACCGGCAACTTTATATTATTCTCAGTAATATTTTCTTTTTGCCACAAAGTTTTTCCATAAATATCAGTTAAGATTATTTTCAAACCATTGGTAACACGGCTTAATGAAATTGTTGCAACGTTTTTTGCAGGTACCGGGAAAATTTTTATTTGCGGAGTGTTTAAATTTTCCGTCACTGAGTTTAAATGATTTAGTGATGAAAGAATTGTAAACTCAGGCCCGTTTATATATTCACTTGTAACAGTGTCCGGCACATACCTGCAATACGTTAGTATTCTCCACTGATAAACTGCAACCGGCGTAAGACCATATATAGTTCTTGATGACGTTATTCTGCTTACAACCTGCGAAGTTGTCCAGGGCAAAACGCCTTTTAAGCGATATTGAATTTGATAGCCGCTTGAACAAGACACAGTATCCCAATTTAGAGTGGCTTTATTTGTTGCAATACCATTTACAGTTAAATGTGATGGGGCATTACAATTTTGATAACTGACCTTTATTGTATCACTTGTGTTTTTACAACCGTTGGCATCGGAAACCGTTACATAATATTTTCCTGTGTTGCTTACAAAAATATTTTTAGTGATTTCACCGGTATTCCACAAATGAGTTAAAGCAGTTGATGCAAGAAGCTGCACATTTTTGTTTTGACATACTTCTAATGATGTTGAAGGATTTGAAGTGACGGAAGGTTTTTGCGGTAATACATTCATAAAAACTGCGGCCGAATTAGAGAACGATATACAATTCTTTTGATGTGATATTACTGAATAATTGCCTGTGGCTTTTACTGAGATAGTTTGAGAAGTATCCCCGTTACTCCATTTATAATTGCTGAAACCTTTTGAAGCAGTAATAATAATATTATCTCCACTGCAGGCATTAACAAAATCAGCAGGTGATACGGTAATAGATGTAGTACATGAATTTGCACCTGCAACGGCATTTCTGAAAGCAATACCAGTAGCTAATAAATCACTGTGTATAGATGTTAAAGGTTGCCCGCTGTTTGATCCTATTCCATCCCAAAAAATACAATATTCAGGATGAATGCTGCTCCATTGTTTCATCAGCATTGTTACAAATGATGAATCAGTTTTAACACCTGTTTCATTTGTAATTACTTTTTTTCCTGTTTGCTGCGTGATATAATTACAAAGCACCTGCAATACACCGGTGGTCCTGGTCATACCTTTCATTGGCTCATACCAATGAAGATTTACATAAGTTACCGGGATGTTTTTAAACGCATTTAATAATGAGTCAGTTCTTTTCCAAACAGTTGAATCATTTGAAACACTGCCCATTTGCTGAACAAGCCAGGTTACACTGTCCTGCTTATTATTTGTTTCATAATAATGTTTTAAGCTTGAAACAACAGGTGTTGTTAATCCACCATCAGTAAAAGGAATCCCTTGCTTCTTACATATGTCTGCAGCCGCTGTTAATTCATTAATGTAATCCTGCATGCTTCCCAAATGATAAAGCTCACCTACTGCATCTCCATACCTGTTTAGCTCTTCATTTTCTATTGCGGCAAGCTCTATGCTTTTGCCATAAACATTCAAAAAATTCTGCAGGCTGTTTTTATAGGCTGTAAGATTCGTTGGAAAACAAGATGGTGTTGAATCATTATTTATATTCAGCAGCACTTTCTTTTTGCGCGAATTCCAATAATCAATACTTGAGTTTTTATTGCCGTCCCACTTGCTTAATAATTGTGTTTCGCGTACGTAATCAACCCCCAGGTTATTCGCAGCCATCAATCTTGAACCTATATCTGCTTTTACAGGGAATACGCCATAATTGATTTTATTTGTTTTTTGTGCTTTTGAATAATTTCCTGCAAGAATAAATGCAACAGTAAAACATAGCGCACATAATACGCGCAGGCGATTTTTCATTTTATTGGATATTGACTTTTAAAACCGGGTTCTTATGGATCCTTAATTTACAAACTTAGCCGATCTGGTAATTTAGAAAATAAGTAATTCGTTTTTTTTATATCCCAATATAACATGGTAATAAAAATTCTTTATACTGAAAAATTGTAATCTTTCAATGCAAAAAATCTGCAAAGAAAATAAAAAAGTTTTTCAACCAGCAGGTTCATAAGTAGCCGTGAAATATTAATGTTGCTTTACAAATAATCTTGTGTCGTCAATTGTATCTTGCCGGCATGCGATTTATTTTATGCCTTATTATTACGTTGCCATCATTTTTAAATGCACAACAATTTTATAAACAAACTGATGCATCGCAACATTGGGTTGACAGCGTTTTTAATTCATTAACGCAGCAGCAACGCATTGCGCAATTAATGGTGGTGCGTGAAAGCGGTATTGCATCCGGCGGCACTGTTTTCTATAATGATAAAGTAGAAGGATTAATTCATGATTACAATATCGGATCAATATGTTTATTCCAGGGCGGGCCGGTAAAACAGGCAAACTTCATTAATTATTTTCAGCAGATGGCGCAAACACCTTTAATGGTTTGCATTGATGGAGAAACAGGTTTGGGCATGCGCATGACGGACAGCGTTTACAAATTTCCAGACCAGCTTACGCTTGGTGCAGTGCAGGATGCAGCAATTGTGTATGAAGTTGGAAAAGCAATTGGTGCGCAATGCAAACGTGAAGGCATACAAGTAAATTATGCGCCGGTTATTGACATTAATAATAATCCAAACAATCCTATTATTAATTTTCGTTCGTTTGGTGAAGACAAGTATAGGGTTGCCTTGTTTGGAACACAAATAATGCGTGGTATACAGGAGACTAATGTGATGGCTTGCGCAAAACATTTTCCAGGCCATGGAGATGTGAGTGTTGATTCGCATCTGGATTTGCCCATAATAACAAAATCTCTTACAGCACTTGACTCACTGGAATTATACCCGTTTAAGACTTTATTTAATGAAGGTATCGGCAGTGTGATGATAGCACATTTAAGCATTCCTTCAATTGATAATACGCCGCATCTTCCAACATCATTATCAAAAAAAAATGTAACAGATCTGTTGCGAGACAGTTTAAATTTTCAAGGGATTTCTTTTACTGATGCCCTGGAAATGCAGGGTGTTGCAAAATATTTTCCGCAAGGCGATGCGGCCGTGCAATCTTTGGTTGCGGGTAATGATATGTTGTGTTTGCCTGGCGATGTGCCAATGGCAATTCAAAAAATTCAAACTGCGATTGCAAATAATATTCTTGATTCAAATGATATTAATAATCGCGTAAAAAAAGTGTTGCTGGCAAAATATAATTTGGGATTAAACAATATTGGTTACATCAACACAAATAATTTATATGAAGATTTGAATAAAGACGTCAGCACCTTACGAAGAAAAGTTGCTCAAAATGCAATTACATTATTGCGCCTGAAAGACACTGCTTTATTTCCATTAAAAGCAGGTAAGAAAATTGCTTATGTTGGAATTGGTATTTCTGATACAAACACGCTTGCCACCTTTCTAAAAATTGAAGGCAATGCAGATGTTTATATGATGGATTACAGCGATGATGCTTCCATCGGCGATTCAATTTTTAAACATATTGACAGTAATTATGATGCGGTAATTATAGGTGTTCATCATTTTAATAAATATCCGGCAAAAAATTTTGGACTTACATTAAGTGCACTTGATCTTATAAAAAATCTGCAGTCTTCAACACATGCACTTACGATGGTTTTTGGTAATCCGTATGTACTTAAAAATTTCTGCGATGCGGATAATTTAATTGAGTGTTATGAAGATGATCCGATATTTGAAGAAGCTGCATTTAACTGGCTGAACGGAGATTTTACTGCCGCAGGAAAATTGCCGGTTACTGTTTGCGACGCTTTTCATTATGGCGATGGAATTACAGATATTGGTTTACAAAAATTGCAGGAAGCAAAGCCAATTGAAGTTGGATTGGACAGCGCAAAACTTTCTATAATTGATAGTTTAGCTGATGATGCGATTGCACAACACGCAACGCCTAGTTGTGTAGTATTGGTTGCAAAAGATAATAAAATTGTTTTCAATAAAGCTTACGGAAATATTACTTACAATAGCAATGAACCTGCAACAACACAAACGGTTTATGATCTTGCATCAGTAACAAAAATTTCTGCAACCACATTAGCAATAATGAAATTATATGAAGAAGGCAAACTTGATCTGCATAAAACATTGGGTGATTATTTACCATGGGTTCGGGGCACAAATAAAAGCAATTTGATATTGCAGGATGTATTGTTGCATCAAGCCGGTTTAGTTGCTTTCATCCCTTTTTATAAAGAAATAATTGATGCAAAAGGTGACCCAAAACCCAGGTATTTTCAATCTTATCCTGATTCAGATTTTTCTGTGCACGTTGCGGCAAATATGTACATACGCAATGATTATGTTGATACAATGTTTTCTCGCATTCTTCAAAGCAAATTGGAGCTTCCAAAAAAATATATTTACAGTGATAACGATTATATCTTTTTAGGAAAAATTGTTGAACAAATTACAGGATCAACATTAGATAAATTTGTTGCTGATAGTTTTTATAAACCGATGCATTTGTACAACACTACTTTTAAACCCAATGAGCATATTCCAATAAACAACATTGCACCAACAGAAGATGAGAAACAGTTTCGTGAACAATTATTAAGAGGCTATGTGCATGATCCGGGCTCTGCAATGTTTGGCGGCGTTGCCGGCCATGCAGGTTTATTCAGCAATGTGCATGATCTTGCCATTTTATATTCTATGTTACTGAATGGTGGTGTTTGGAATGGTGAACGTTATTTAAAAAAAGAAACGATAGATTATTTCACGCAATATCACAGCAATTTTAGTCGCAGAGGTTTTGGATTTGATAAACCGGAAAAAGATAATGCCACACGCAGCGAGCCTTATCCATGTTTAAGCGCATCGTCGCAAACCTTTGGCCATACTGGTTTTACAGGCATTGGCGTTTGGGTTGATCCGAAATATAATTTGATCTTTATCTTTCTTTCCAACCGTGTTAATCCAAATGGCGGTGATGATACAAAGCTTAGCTCCTTAAATGTGCGGGGAAAAATGATGGAAGCAGTTTATCAATCTATGTACAATAAATAGTTTGTAATAAATATCTTCGTTTAACTATAGATTCAATCTGTCAAAATAAAAAAAACAAAAAACACGCAGATGAAAAATAAACTTTCTGTATTTGCAATTATTGCTGTTATTATAATTGCATTCACTACTTGCAAAAAACCTGTTCCTGAACTTTCGTTGTATGTTCCCAAAGATGCATCTTTTGTGCTTACGATTGACTCGAAAGCCATCATGGATAAGATCGCTTCATCAGGAATAACCATTGATTCGTTTGCAAATATTTTCAATAAAAAAAATAATGAATATGCTTTGCACTGGAATGATATAAAAAATTCCGGCATTGACTTGGACAAGCCAGTTTACGTTTTTGCAAAAGAAACAAATTCAATGCAGGCAGGTAATATAACAAGTTCAGGTTTTATTGCGCAGGTGCAGGACGCAGCGAAGCTTGAAGCGTTTCTAAAAAAAGAAAGTGTTGGCGCTGATGTTTTATCAGGCAGCAAATACAAGTATATAAAATTGAAAGATGAAGTTATTGCCGGGTGGACAGATAAAGTTTTTATTATTTCTTTTGTTAAGGGTGGCGATAATTCAAAAGGCAATTATTCAACCGGCGAAGGAATGGCTTCGCAACTACAATTAACCACACTTTTTACGCAAAATGAATCTGCGTCTATTGCTGCCGTTGATGGCTTCAGGGATATGCTTTCAAAGTCCGGCGATATTCATTACTATACAAATACCGCTGCCAATTTAAATACGGCAATGATTCCCGGCATGGCAAAAGCAAATACTTTGCTTGAAGACAGTTACAGTGAAGGAACCATTGATTTTGAAAAAGGAAAAATTACTGCAACCGGGGAATCTCATTATGGAAAAGCGTTGGCTGACATTCTGAAAAAGTACCCATCAAGATCAATTGATAAAAGCATGATTAGCGCTTATCCTGACAGCATCAGCGGGTTTGGTATTGCTTCTTTTGATCCAAAAGTATTGATTGATATTTTGCATTATTTAGGTGTTGATATGATGGCAGATGGATTTATGACGAATCTTGGGTTTTCAACCAGCGATGTGGTGAATGCCTTCAGCGGAGACATAGCCGCTATTTTTTCTAAATCTAAAAATCCTGCAACAGAAACGAATATTCACGGCGCTGATTTTATACTTAACATGCGCATTGGTGATAAAGCTGCTTTTGATAAAGTGATGACAGGTTTGGTAAATAAAAGACTGTTAACAAAAAATGGCGATCAATACCAGCTTGGCTCAGGAGGCGGACATGGTTTTGTAATTGAAACCACAGGCAATGCATTGCTTATCGGTTCAGGTGATGAATTGATAAAAGCATATGAAACAGGAAATGTCAAAGCAAGTTTGCCGGCGGATATTGATAAAGCTTTAAATGATAAATCAATGGCTTTATATGTTGACATTAACTCTATATTTAACAAGACTTCTGTTGCAGGCAATGCCGGTAATGAAATGATGAGCACTGCAAGAACAACATTTAAAGATTTTATTGGTACTGCCGATAAAGGTGACGGGAAAACTATAAAAGGAAGTTTTCAATTAGACCTGGTAGATCAACACGAAAACAGTTTGGCAAGTCTTGCAAAATTTATAGCAACAATGAATAAAGAAGAAATGGATAGAAAGCAAGACAAAGCATCCATTTTTATGGATAGTATTCCAGCCGGGCAAAATGATTCTGATGAAAGTTCGCAATAACATCGTGCTATATTAATTATGAATTTAGATCTGCAGGATAAAGTAATTATTGTTTCCGGCGGTGCAAAAGGCATTGGTGAAGCAATTGCAAAACTGCTGACAGCAGAAGGCGCCATTGCTGTAATTGCAGGCAGAAATGAAGCGGATAATTTAAAAACAGTTCAATCAATACAAGCTGCGGGTGGCAAGTGTTTGCAGGTTGTTGCAGAATTGACAAAGCCTGCAGAATGTAAAAAAGTAATTGATGAAACCCTGAATAAATTTGGAAGAATTGATGGCCTTGTAAATAACGCCGGCATTAATGATGGTGTTGGCCTGGAACATGGAGATTATGAAAGTTTCATGGCATCGCTGCATAAAAATCTTGTGCATTATTATTTGCTGGCGCATTATGCTTTGCCGGCATTAAAAAAATCGAAAGGCACTATCGTAAATATCAGTTCCAAAACTGCAGAAACAGGGCAAGGCGGAACATCTGCTTATGCGGCGAGTAATGGCGGGAGAAATGCTTTAACCCGTGAATGGGCAGTTGAACTTTTAAAGTATGGCATTCGTGTAAATGCAGTTGTAGTTGCGGAATCCTGGACGCCGTTGTATGAAAAATGGATACATACTTTACCTGATCCCGCAAAAAAGTTAAAGCAGATAACTTCAAAAATTCCATTGGAGAACAGGATGACAACCCCGGAAGAAATTGCCAATACCGTTGCGTTTTTATTATCAGAAAGATCAAGCCACACTACAGGCCAGTTGGTACATGTGGATGGAGGTTATGTACATTTAGACCGCGCTTTGGCAAACGCTTAGCCCGGATTTTGCCTGGTTGTAATTGAATTTGATTATTTCCCTTTTAAACTTATTTTTGCCGTCCTTTTAAGAAAAACGGTGAGGTGGGTGAGCGGCTCAAACCAGTAGTTTGCTAAACTGCCGTACGGGTTAAACTGTACCGAGGGTTCGAATCCCTCCCTCACCGCTGGAACCAGTATATCTAACTTCAATTAATTAAAAAAAGCTCGTGAAACGCAAGTGGGACGGGCTTTTTTCATTTGAGCACTTCCTTAGTTTACACAGATTTAGCTCATTTTATGCTCAAATTTAGTGAGTAAATCGTGTAGTATGCTCTATTTTACGAAACACTCACTGAACTTACACAAAGGACTTAAAATTAACAAGTCGGTAGAAATGAACTCACTATTCGGGTCCATTTTGAAAGCAATTTTATAACCTTTTTTAAAGTGAGTAAAATGGAACAAAATTTCGGATGTCTTTTTTATTTAAAAATAAGCTGTCTGATGTAACGGCTGTAACCATTGAAATTCCGCAAAGAAAATATTTAAACTATGTTTTGTTGTGAATTATCGTCATACCATATGCAATTAATTAACACCTATCTATATTTAGAAAGGTCGTAGGATGGTTTAGTTTGGCTTTCTGTAAAAATCAACTTTTTCAGGTGTAAGCGGCTGGTTTCCTAAAATTATATCCGCCGCCTTCTCCGCGATCATCATAATGGGAGCATACAGATTACCATTCGTTATATACGGCATTACACTTCCATCTACTATCCTTAAACCATCAAGTCCATGCACCCGCATGGTTAGCGGATCCACGACAGACATTTCATCCGTACCCATGCGACAGGTGCAGGATGGATGCAAGGCAGTTTCTGAATCACGTTTGACCCATTCCAGTATTTGCTCATCAGTATCAACAGAAGGTCCGGGTGAAAGTTCCCCCCCATTAAATTCATCCATCGCTGGCTGGTTTAGAATTTTTCGAGCACAGCGGATTGCTTCCACCCACTCTTTCCGGTCCTGATCTGTAGAGAGATAATTAAATTGAATTGCTGGTTTTTCCTTTGGATCTGATGACTTAATAAAAACAGACCCACGGGCATCAGAATTCATTGGGCCAACATGGACCTGGTAGCCATGGCCCCCTGATGGAGAACTACCATCATACCGAATAGCCACAGGCAAAAAGTGAAACTGAAGATTGGGATATGCAACTGTTTCATTACTCCTGATAAATCCTCCTCCCTCAAAATGATTAGTTGCTGCAGGTCCTTTTTTAAAGAACACCCATTGAGCACCCACCCAGGGTTTGTTATACCATTTCAATGCTGGATATACGCTTACCGGTTTTTTGCAGGCATATTGGATATATACTTCAAGATGATCCTGTAAATTCTGCCCCACACCACGCAAGCCGTGAAACACTTCAACCCCTACCGATTTCAAAATTTCAGGTTTTCCTATTCCTGACAGTTGGAGAATCTGGGGAGAATTAATAGCACCGGCACAGCAAATAACCTCACCTGCTGTTACCCCTTGCAAACCATTTCCTTTCAAAAATTCTACTCCGGTTGCGCGCTTTCCTGAAAAAAGAATTTTGGTTACAAGAGCATTACAAATTACTTCAAGGTTTTTTCGTTGTTTCAAAACAGGATGCAAGTATGCTGTTGAGGCAGACCAACGTTTCCCGTTTTTAATGTTACGGTCGAACTTTCCAAAACCTTCCTGCTGATACCCATTTACATCTTCCGTCAAAGGATAACCCGTTTGCTTCGCCGCATCAAAAAATGCTTTGAATAAAGGGTTGGTTGCCGGACCAGTTTCAAGATACAACGGGCCAGTACCACCACGCAAGGAATTTGCTCCGGCGGTTCTGTTTTCAGACTTTTTAAAATAAGGAAGGCAATGGGCATAGTCCCATGTTTCCATTCCCGGATCCTTTGCCCACTTTTCATAGTCCAATGGGTTACCACGAATGAAAATCATTCCGTTAATGGAACTGGAACCGCCTAACAGTTTTCCCCGGGCATGATACACACGCCGGTTATTCATGAATGGCTCAGGCTCCGATTCGTATTGCCAATCGTAAAATCTACTACCAATCGGATAGGTAAGCGCAGCAGGCATATGAATAAAAACATCCCACCAATAATCTCTTCTCCCGGCTTCAATTACCAACACTTGATGGTCCGGATTTTCACTCAGTCGATTTGCCAACACACAGCCGGCAGACCCGCCTCCAATAATGATCGTGTCAAAAACTTTATCCATTTTAGTAAGGAGATTCGACATTTCCTAATTCTACGTAAACACTTTTCAGCTGGGTATAATATTGAATTGCGGCAAGGCTGTTCTCCCGGCCCTGACCTGATTGTTTAAACCCGCCAAAGGGAAGTTCAATGGGAGTGATATTATAATTGTTGATCCAGCATGTACCTGCCTGTAATTGATGAATCACGCGATGGCCGCGTTTGATATCATTCGTAAAAACGCCTGCCGACAATCCATAGGGAGTATTGTTAGCCCTTTCAATCACCTCTTCTTCTGAGTCAAAAGAGAGTACAGAAAGCACTGGACCGAAAATCTCTTCTTTGCAAATTTCCATTGAATCATCGCAATCCGTAAAAATTGCCGGAGCAAGGAAATTACCAGAACTAATATCACGTCCTTTGAAATCTTTTTCAGGTTGGAAGCCTCCGGTTAATAATGTTGCACCTGAAGATTTTCCTGAATTGATAAACCGGGTTATTTTTTCCATGTGCGCCTTACTGATTAATGCGCCCATTTGGGTATCTGGATCTGCCGGCTCACCCAACCTGATTTTTTCAGTCCGTTCCTTTAGCTGCGTCAAAAAGGAATTGAAAATTTGACGATGCACAAATACCCGTGTACCATTCGAACAAACTTCACCCTGCGTATAAAAATTTGCGAGCATGGCTGCTGACACCGCATTATGAATATCGGCGTCTTCGAAAATAATTAATGGAGATTTTCCACCCAATTCAAGTGTGACCTTTTTCAATTGGCTTGCAGCACCTGCAAAGATTTTTTTACCAGTTGAAACCGAACCGGTCAATGAAATTTTTGCTATACTCGGATGATTTACTAACATAGCTCCAACCCTACCATCACCCTGAACGACATTAAACAAACCAGGCGGGGCGCCGGCTTCCATAAATGCCTTGGCCAATTCAAGAGCCGTTACAGGAGTGAGTTCGGATGGTTTAAAGATCATTGAGTTGCCACAAGCCAGCGCTGGAGCGGCCTTCCATGCAGCAATCTGGATCGGATAGTTCCAGGCACCAATTCCCGCACAAATACCTAAAGGCTCCGGACGCGTATAACCAAAGGCGTTTTTCAAATCAACATACTCACCATGAATGCTTGCAGCTATTCCTCCAAAGTATTCCAGCGCGTCAGCAGCCGAACTAACATCTACAGCGAGAGATTCTGAAATGGGTTTTCCGACATCTTGTGTTTCTAACAAAGCAATTTTTTCCAATCTTGATCTTAAAATATGAGCTGCCTTTGTTAATACCCTGCCACGCTCTGCCCCGGTTTTCGCACGCCATATACGAAAAGCTTTTGCTGATGAATGTACAGCCGCTTCAATATCCTCTTCATTAGCCTGGCAAACTTCTTCCAATGGCGTGTTATAAGCCGGGTTATAGTTGATCCATGTTTCTCTGTTTGAACCTGTAGTTAATGCGCCATCTATAAATTGAGTATATACCATGTTACTTTTAGGAAGCTCTTGAGTTAGCTAAAGATTTTAAATGATGAAACTATAGTCGCCATAAAATTATGCAGTACAAGTTAGTGACACAACGAAGATGCCATAAAGTATTAAAAGCCGGCTTCACAATAAAAATAATTATTATGAACCACAAAGACTCCAAGAATAGCAAATGCAACTTTGTGTAATTTTTTTTCTTCGTGTCTCCGTGGTTCAATAATCAATAATTTAAAACCTTTAAGAAATTCGCTTTCTTTTAAACAACTTATAATAATAAATGAACACACCGACTAAAAGCAAACCGGCTGTGTACATCCATGCTGCATACAAGTGATACCATTCCGTACCATAGGTTGCAGCGCGGGGCCACGATACATTAATAACCATAAAACTGCTCCAAATCAGGGCTAAAATATTAACCGGCAATCCCCATTTACCCAAACTAAATTTGGCATCAGGATCCTTTCCATGCCGGGCAGATATAATTCTATTTTTAAGTTGAAGTGCAACTACTATCCAGTAAGCCAAATTAGCCCAAAGTATAGCGATAGAAGTTACCAACTCAAATACTTTTGGAAATTGAAGATTCACCCCCAAAATAATGATTGCTGCCACTCCGCAAAGCAGCGTGGCTAAAACAGGCGTTTGGGTTTTTGGTGAAACTTCCGACAAGGATTTACTGTAAGGCAGGCAGCCATCGCGCCCCATAGCGAACATTAATCTTACTGATCCGGAATGAACTGCAAGGGTGCAAACGGTGATGGCAAAAATAACAATACAAAGAAAAAGACTGCCCATTGTTTCACCTAACACTGATTTCACCAGCATCGGTAACCCTCCGCTTATATTATCCAACTCCGGTCTCCCTAAATCCGGTGCAGCCATCAATGCTAAAAGTAATACGAGTAACCCGGCAATTCCTGCGGCAAGCAGCGCCTGCAGGATAGCGCGGGGAGCTTTTTTGCGGGGGTCATGCGTTTCTTCAGCCAATGTTCCGGCAGTATCAAATCCATACAAAACATAAGAAGCTGTTAGGGCAGTTGCTGCAAGAAAGATGGAGCTGCCGGGAAAACCGCTGAAACCGGCGCCGGTAGCCTTTATGTGAACAACAGCTTCAACCGGAGACCTTACTTTATTTAGAAACAGCAAAACAATCAGCACTATAATCCCAACCAGTTCGGTAAACACGCCAATATTATTAATAATTGCCAGCAGCTTAATACCCCTGGCATTGATGATGGTACTTATAACAATCAGAACAGAACCGAGTAAAATGGCATTCAAAGCAACCGATTTTGCATCATTCGAGGTGCCGATGATCTGGAAAGACCCTGAAATCTGGGGCAGGCTCACCTGCAGTGCCATGGCCACCGCAGCAATCGTGACAATTAAACAAGCCAGGTAAATCCAGCCCGTCATCCATCCAAGAAAGGAGTTTCCCGTAAACTTTGCCCATTGATACACCCCGCCAGACAAAGGAAACCTTGACGCCAGTTCTGCAAAGCAAAGCGCTACCAGCAACTGACCCGCCAGTACAAATGGCCAGGTCCAGAAAAATCCGGGTCCTGCAACGCCATAACCCAGATAAAACATCTGGAAAAGCCCTGTCAAAATAGAAATGTAAGAAAAGCCTGCAGCAAAACTGGAGAAGCTACCCATGGAGCGCTTTAACTCCTGGCGATAGCCAAAACTCGCCAGATCATTATTATCAGCTGGGGAATCCTTCATATTTTGAATTGCAGGTTTTGTTTTGATTTATTTTTTTATGCTACCAGCATTTGTACTTCGTGGCATCGCCTGTTGTTTCCAATCTTGCTGCTATCGTCACGCGAGATTGCTAACTTGTACTGAATATTTCATGGCATCTGCAGGTTCATAATTTAAAATTGCTAATTAACTCAAACATCTTTTTACTTAATAAAATCTAATAAGCGATGTACGACTGTTTTAAATTTTTTATAGGTACACCTAAATTTTTTTGCTCTTCACTCCAATAGAATGTTGAAAAGCAAACATACCTTTATGTTTTAATTTAATTGTTGCATCTCACTTCAAATTTTTTAAAAAATCAGCATGTCCTTCGCCGGAATTGATACAAACTTTACGCTGCCTTCACGCTTCTATACAAGCAACGAAATTTTTAAAGAGGAGTTGGAGCGAATTTTTTATAGTCGATGGATTTATGTGGCTTGTGAGGCAGACATTCCAAAGCCAGGCGATTACGTGGCGCTAAAAATCGGAACGCGGTCCTTTTTTCTGCAGCGCACGGAACGCGGAGAAGTGCATGGATTTTATAATGTATGCCGCCACCGCGGTCATGAATTGGTAGCGGGAGAAAAAGGCAACTGCCGGCGGCTCATCTGTCCCTATCACAACTGGACTTATAACCTTGAAGGAAAGCTGTTGCATGCCCGCGGAATGGATGCCGACTTTCCTAAAGAAGATTTTGGACTGAATCCAATAGAAGTCGCCGTGATTGGAGGACTTATTTATGTTTGCCTTACTACACCTGCGCCTGCTGATATTGAAGAAGTACACATTTTGCTTACTCCTTATCTCGCTCCATACGAATTACCTAAAACCAAAATAGCTTGCCAGAAAGATATTATTGAAGCCTGCAATTGGAAGCTGGTTATAGAAAATAACCGGGAGTGCCTGCATTGCACCAGCAATCATCCTGAACTGCTTGTACCGCTTTACAGTTCAGGTTTTGGCAAGGGTCTCGATAAAGATAATGTACAGGCTGATGAGCGACGCTTTCAGGAGACGCTCCGGCAAAAAGAAAAAGAATGGGAAAGCCTTGACCTTCCCTACGAATTGCTGGAGTTCCCAAATGATCTTTGGTTTCGTACTGTTCGGCTGCCGCTGGCAAATCAGTGCATATCTCACACCCTGAAACCTGAACATGCTTGCAAAAAGCTACTCGGCAATTTCAAAAAATCGGAAGGAAGCGGACTTTCTTTGTGGACGCATCCGAATTCATGGAATCACTTTCTGAGTGATCATATTGTAACCTTTGCGGTTTTCCCGCTTTCAGTTGACCGGACGCTTGTGCGTACTAAATGGCTTGTTGCAGCCGACGCTGTAGAAGGTGTTGACTATGATTTGGAGAATCTTACTCATGTTTGGACACAAACCAATGCACAAGACCAAAGCCTGGCAGAAGGCACTTACCGCGGTATTTGCTCCGGTGGTTACCTGCCAGGTCCAATTGCAGACGAAGAATATCTTGTTAAACAATTTCTTTCCTGGTACACAAATCAACTCACTGAAACCCCTGCGCATTAATGCCAAAGATTGTAATTATAGGAGCCGGCATCGTTGGTTGTTCATTAGCCGATGAGCTTACCCAACGCGGATACACCGACGTAGTGGTTATTGAGAAAGGTCCGCTCTGGAATCCCGGCGGTTCAACCTCACACGCTCCTGGCGTTGTTTTCCAGACCAATGGATCGCGTACTATGGCACAGTTTGCCCAACAAACAGTTGAAAAATTATACAGCCTTCACTACGACGGCGAACCCTGTTTCTTTAAAGTGGGTAGCCTGGAGCTTGCAACTACGCCTGAGCGCCTGGCTGATCTTCATCGCAGAGCGGGATTTGCCATGTCGGTTGGAATTAATGCGCGTGTAATATCTCCTGAAGAAGCATTGAAACTGCATCCGCTTCTTGCTGTAGATAAATTGTTAGGTGCTTTATACGTGCCCGATGATGGCATCGCCCGGGCGAAACTGGCTGACGAAGTAATGGGTAACCAGGCTATTAACCGGGGCGCTCAATTTATTGGTAGCTGTGAAGTTCTTGCCATTGACCAGAACGATGGTCGTGTTACCGGTGTTCAAACAACACAGGGTTTATTTCCGGCTGATATCGTTGTGTCCTGCGCCGGGATATGGGGACCGAAGATCGGAGCAATGGTAGGTATGTCGAAGGCGATACAACCTTTGGCGCATCAGCTTTGCTATACGGGTGCTATGCCTGAATTGAGCGATTACAAAAATGAAGCTGAATTGCCAGTGCTTCGTCATCAGGGTTCTGATTTGTATTTCAAACAAAGAGGACAAAGTCTTGCCATTGGTTGGTATGGGCATCGTCCGCTTCCTGTAAAATCTGAGGACATCCTTTCCAACGACCTCGCTGAAGTAATGCCGAGCCAGATGCCATTCACTATTGACGAATGGAAAGGTGCCATGGAGGGTGCGACTGAAGTTCTACCCTCATTGAAGGATGCCGAGATCGCTGAATCAATGAATGGTTTATTCTCTTTTACTGTTGACAATTTCCCTTTAATGGGTGAATGGTCTGGATTGAAGGGCTTCTGGGTTGCTGAGGCTGTGTGGATTACCCATGCATGCGGCGTAGCTCGTGCTATAGCAGAATGGATTATTAATGGTCATCCCTCACTTGCCGTGCATGAATGCAATGTTAACCGATTTGAAATTCATCAATTGGGTCCACAACATATCGAAGAACGTGGGGCACAGAATTATATCGAGGTATATGATCTAATGCATCCACTGCAGCCTACGGAGTCGCCACGACCCTTACGCACCACCGGTTTCTATCAGCGTCAGCAGGAACTCCGTGCATTCTTCCTCGAAGCTTCTGGATATGAGCGTCCACAATGGTACGAAGCCAACGCTCCCCTGCTTGACCGATACAATATTCCACCGCGTGATGAATGGAGTTCAAAATTCTGGTCGCCAATTATTGGTGCTGAGTCGCAGGTTGTCAGGGAAGGAGTTGGTTTGTTCGACATCACGACTTTGAAACGCATCGAGGTTACCGGCAAAGGAGCATTGGAATTTTTGGAGCGAATGACGACAGGTAACCTGCACAAAAAGCCTGGCTCTATCACTTATTGCCTGATGTTGAATGAAAAGGCTGGCATAATGAGTGACATCATTGTCATGCGGCGCGACGAGCAAGACTTTTTCATCGGCGTGAACAGCAATGCCGATATCAATTACCTGAAACAAATGGCACCTGATACCGTGTATGTGAAAGACATCACCGCCGGAACCATTGGGCTGGGGCTCTTCGGACCTAAGGCGCGGGAACTCGCCCAGTCTTTGACGAAGGATGACCTAAGCAACGAGTCACTCGGCTACTTTCGGTTAAAGAGCACCTATGTTGGTCATGTGCCTGTGATGCTATGCAGATTATCTTATGTCGGTGAGCTGGGATATGAAATTTATACTACTGCCGACTTTGCTTTAAAACTTTGGGACACGATTTGGGAAGCAGGAAAAAAATATGGACTTATTGCAGCCGGTCGTGGAGCATTTAATTCAATGCGCCTTGAAAAAGGATATCGGAGTTATGGCATAGATATGAACAGTGAACATAACCCCCACGAAGCAGGGTTGGCCTTTGCAGTCCGCAAAGGTGGAGGCTATAGAGGCGCTGAGGCGTTTAATGCAATAAACTCAGCTACAATTAGCGAACGTTTGGTATGCCTTGTTTTGGAAAATCCACAGCATGTAGTGTTGGGCAAAGAGCCCGTACTGCATCAGGGTACTGTAGTGGGTTATATTACGAGTTCCTATTTCGGTCATACGATTGGAAAACAACTCGCTTATGGCTGGGTGCCTTCAGCATTAAGTGCAGTGGGTACTGATCTTTCTATCCGATATTTCAATCACGATTACTCTGCTACTGTTGGGCAAGACCCGCAATTCGATCCAAAAATGATACGATTAAAATCATGACGAACACACCTGATACATTGCCTCCCGGTAAGATCGGCCGAAGAAAAGCTGCTATGTTACCGGAACAACCGCCACAGCTATGGAGATCGGTTAAAGCAAGGAAGTCTTATGATGTAATTATTGTAGGTGGCGGAGGTCATGGGCTCGCAACTGCATATTATTTAGCAAAAAATCACGGACTTAGTAATATCGCGGTATTGGAAAAGGGCTGGCTTGCCGGTGGTAACACTGCCCGCAATACTACTATTATCCGCTCCAATTATCTATGGGATGAATCTGCGGCTATCTACGAACATTCACTCAAATTATGGGAGACACTGGAGGAAGATCTTGGCTATGAAATGTTTTTCAGTCAGCGCGGGGTACTAACCCTTGCACATTCAGTAAGTGATGTACGGTCTAAACGCCGAAGTTTCTATGCAAATGCCTTAAATGGCATAGACTGTGAATGGCTAACTCCGGCTGAAGTAAAAAAGCTGGTTCCTATTATCAATATCAGCGAGGATGTAAGATATCCCGTTCATGGTGCTACCTATCAGCCGCGCGGCGGCATAGCTAAACATGACTGGGTAGCCTGGGGTTATGCAAAAGCAGCAAGCGATCTTGGTGTTGATATTATTCAGGGTACTGAAGTAACAGGATTTAATATCCAAAACCATAAAGTTCAAGGAGTCCAAACATCTCAGGGCGATATAGCTGCCGGTAAAGTAGCGCTTGTTGCTGCCGGTCACTCCTCAATACTGGCTAATCTCGCAGGTTTCTCCATACCAATCCAAAGCCGGCCATTGCAGGCATTGGTAAGCCCACTCTATGAACAGGTGCTTAACACAGTGGTAATGAGTGGCGCTGTGCATGTGTATGTTAGCCAGGCTCACAAGGGTGAGTTGGTTATGGGGGCAGGCACTGATGCTTTTAATTCCTACGCACAGCGGGGCAGCTTTCATGTGATCGAACATCAATTGGCAGCTGCATTGGAACTGTTCCCGATTTTCTCCCGTGCAAAGGTGCTGAGAACCTGGGGTGGTATTGTTGATATAGCTCCGGATGCATCGCCCATCATCGGGCTTACCCCGGTTGAAAATTTATTTATAAACACAGGTTGGGGAACAGGTGGCTTCAAAGCTACGCCTGGTTCGGGTTGGTTGATGGCCCATACGATCGCACACGGCAGCCCGCATGAATTGAACCGGCCTTTCGCGCTCGACCGCTTCATTACAGGGCATCTTATTGATGAGCATGGAGCCGCCGGAGTTGCACATTAAAATTATCTTATGCTTTATATTCCTTGTCCTCATTGTGGCTTGTGCAACGAAACAGAGTTTCATTATGGAGCAGAAGCTGGTGTTGCCTATCCAGATCCCAATGCCCTGACTGATAGCGAATGGGCGAAATACCTTCATATTCGTGCCAATCCCAAGGGGTGGTTTGCCGAGCGGTGGGTACATTTTGCCGGATGTGGAAGGTGGTTCAACCTATGGCGTAATACTATCACGCATGAGATTGGGCTGGCATACCTTCCCTTCACAACACAACCAAAAGCGCCCGGTAATACCGGGCAGGAGGGCTCAAGGGCATGAACGAAGTTTCATTCAGTTTTGATGACAAACTCTACAAGGGGTATCAGGGTGAGCCGATGGCGGCTGCCTTGCTCCGTAGCGGCGTGCTGTCAATAACCAACAGCACCTATCATGGCCGTCCGCGCGGTGTCGTTGGATTGGGCGTTGAAGAACCCAATGCTCTCGTTCAGCTCGTATCAGGTACAAAGGAATCTATGCTTCCGGCCACTGTCATTGAAATGGCTGACGGTCTTGTTGCCCGTAGCCTTACCGGCATCGGTGCACTGCCTGAGCCCCCCGATGACGCACGCTACGACAAGACTAATAGCTACGTCGATACGCTGGTCATAGGGGCAGGTTTTGGGGGACTTATGGCGGCGGATGAGCACCTGCGTGCAGGCCGTGAGGTTCTGCTGATCGACGACCAGCCGGGACCGGGTGGTCATCTCCGGCACCTTGGACTGAAATTACCATCTGCCTTGCAGGATGTTCTCGCGCATGAAAACCTCACTTATCTCTGCAGGTGCACTGCAGTTGGCTTGTACGACCAGAATTATGTTGTCGCCATTGAGCGGCGAAGTGACTACCTTGGGAATTCAGCGCCGGCCAATATGGCTCGCATCCGGGTCTGGCATATCCGTGCCGATCAGGTCGTGCTGGCACCAGGTGCGTTTCAGCGCCCGTTGATCTTCGCAAATAACGATAGGCCCGGCATCATGCTTTCCCATGCGGCAGCGACCTATGTTGCGGTTCACAGTGTGCGGATCTTCAGGTGTGCCGTGGTTGCTACTGTTGACAACCAGGGATATCGTGATGCGCTCAGGCTTCACCAGGCCGGGGTACAGGTGCAAGCCATCTATGATGTGCGGACCGTGGCCGGAGGTCCCAGTGTCGATGCAGCAAGGGCCACGGGGATTCCAATCCGCTTACGCGCTACTGTTCTCGACACTGCCTCCAATGCAGAAGGGACTTTGCACAGCGTCATAATACAGGACCTCGATACGAAAGAAACATTTCAAACAGCGTCCGATCTGCTTGCAGTATCCGGGGGCTGGACCCCGATCGTAGATCTGGCAACCCATATCGGCATCAAACCAAAGTGGAGCGACAAACACGCGACCTTCTGCGTCAAATACGATACAGACCGCCTACTTACTGCCGGTATGCTGGCCGGCGACTTCGGCGGCGATGACGATCCATCGATATTCTTCGGTCCGGAGCTCGATGCTGAACAAGCCCGGCACGCCTATATCGACTTGCAGCGCGATACAACACTACACGACCTGCGCCGAGCAGTTGGGGCAGGTTTGTCCAGCATCGAACATATCAAACGATTCACCACTATCGGTACGGCACACGACCAGGGCAAGACCAGCGGCATGCTAACCATCGGCGCACTTTGCCAACTTAATGGTGCTGCACAAGGCGGAAAGTCCGGCTTTTCACCTGCTGATGTGGGTACCCTTTCCTTCCGGCCACCTTATGTGCCGGTGCCGTTTGCTGCACTTGCCGGACGGGAACGCGGATTGCTTACCGATCCTATCCGCATCACATCGCTCCATCAATGGCATGTTGAAGCTGGTGCAATATTCGAGGACGTGGGGCAATGGAAGCGACCATGGTACTTCCCAAAACCGGGAGAAAGCATGGAAGATGCGGTCCGCCGTGAGTGCGTGGCAGCCAGGCAGGGAGTGGCTGTGATGGACGCCTCCACCCTCGGAAAGATTGATATCCAGGGTCCCGACGCTGCTGTTTTCCTCGACCGCATCTATACGAATATGTTTTCGACATTGCCTGAAGGGCAGTGCCGCTACGGCTTGATGTGCAAGGCTGACGGCATCGTCTTTGATGACGGTGTCACCACCCGGTTGGGTAAAAACCATTTCCTGATGACCACCACCACAGGAGGTGCTGCCCGGGTACTTGCATGGTTAGAAGAGTGGCTGCAGACGGAGTGGCCTGAACTGAAGGTCTATTGCACCTCGGTTACCGAGCATATTTCAACGATAGCGCTGGTGGGCCCGAAAAGCAGGCTGCTTCTCGGGGAACTGGTTACCGACATTGACCTCTCTAAAGAGGCATTCCCCTTCATGCACAGCCGGGTGTCGACGATCGATGGTATACCCGTGCGCATCGCACGAATCTCCTTTTCAGGAGAACTAGCATTCGAAATCAACGTTGACTGGGGCCATGCCCGCCATATTTGGGAACGACTGTGGGCGCTCGGACGTTCCTATTACCTGACTGCCTATGGCACGGAGGCCATGCACGTGCTGCGGGCGGAAAAGGGTTACATTATCATCGGGCAGGACACTGACGGAACTCAAACGCCTTATGACCTCAACATGTCCTGGATTGTCTCCAAGAAGAAGGAGTTCATCGGGAAGCGCTCCTTCCAGCTGCCCTATCTGAAGGCAACCGGGAGACAACAGTTGGTTGGCCTGCTGCCAGATAACGATGACGAAGTCATTCCGGAGGGAGCATATATCACCGTACTTAACGCACACCCGGACGAGCATGGCAAAACCCGCCATACCGGTTTTGTGACGAGTTCTTACTATTCGCCGACGCTTGGGCGTGCGTTCGCACTGGCACTGGTGACCGATGGCCTGAACTGGATGGGTGAACAGGTGGCAATACCAATTGGAAAAAAAGTGATTCGTGCTGCCATCTGTGACGCTGTATTTATTGACAAGGAAAATATCCGAAGAGACAATTAAAATCCACATATGATCACGAAAGAAAGTCCGTTGGAGGGAATGAATATGGGAACCGTCACTACTGTTGCAATTCGCGAATTGCCAGGATTGCACACCATCGATCTTCGTGTGGCGCCCGGGAGTTCATCGCAAGCTGCAGTCGCGGAAGCGCTAGGCACGGATCTGCCTGGAAAGCCAGGCGATATCCGGGAGATATCAATATCCAGCGGAGGCGAAGCTCATGTTCTGTGCCTTGCACCGGATTGGTGGCTTATTGTAGGGTTCCAGGAAGCTGAGCAGAAGCTCGCAGCACTGCAGTTGAAAAACGACTATCATTTCAGCGTAGTTGATGTCAGCGGCCAGCGAACTACGATTGAACTTGAAGGACCTAATGTTCGTGAAGTACTCGCTCACCTTTGGGATCAGGATCTCCGCGAAAAAAGCTTTCCAATCGCAAGTGTCTCACAGGGACTCATGGCGAAGTCACCAGTGAGCGTCTGCCATATTGCTCCGTTTCGTTACCGTGTCATGGTCAGAAGCTCTTTCGCTTTGCACTTGTGGAAGGCTTTGGCAGACGCGGCAGAGGAGTATGTAAACAATGAAATTCGCTAAGGAGGAACCGGCTGCGAAATATTTGAGGAACCTCTGTTAAGGGCCGCATTGAAGTTTGGAATGAGAAAGTTCATTTTTATATTGCGGTCCTCTTTCAAAAAGAACAGGATTCAGTCCACATATATTCACCGCCAACATCCATAAGTTTACTAAAGGACTTGTTATCTGTTGACCAAACTGAATCTCGGTTCATATCAAAATGCCCGGTCCATAAATGATTTTTATCGTATTCTTTCATACCCTTTATTAAATTGTTTACATAAGGAAACAATTCGCCGCTACAATTATTATCTCCACCTAAAACCCACATAATATTATTTGTGTTTTGATATCGCTTACTAAGAAACTCACCATATTTTTTCATCTTAAGCGTATCATTATTTCCGTTTAATAGTTCATTCCACCAACCTTGGGAGGCATCTCCTGTATAACCATATAACATGGTAAATGTTTATCAGCAGACCAAAGTCTTAAATCAACTACTTTATTTGATTTCTATGGCAGAAATGAACAGCAAATAAAAGATGGATTTATTATGCCTATTATTTATAATGGACAAATAGATATCAGTGGTTTATTGATATTTACTGAGGATTTTATTGATCATGAACCAAAATATTTCTTGTATTTCAGTTTTCAGAAAATGATATAGAGGATAAAAAGAACTTATTTCACGAGGATAACTCCAATTCAAAAATTTATGATTGGTGGCAAACAATAAAAAGTCAAACGGCAAAGTAAACGCAACAATACTTTTTCCAGAAACTACCTAACATTCCGCAGCATCAACTTTTTTTTAATTGCAAGTAATAACTAAATACTCATCATCTCACGCACAGCAATATGCAGCACAGATGTTTTATCCAGCAGCACTTCAAGAATAGAGTAATGATTAATGCCGTGCAATTCCAAAAATTGAATAGCGGTTACCTCATCTTTCCAGTTATCATAAAGTTGACGACTCTGGTTCCTGAATTCATTGGTTTCATCAGCACCAACACATATAAGTAGCGCACAGTCTTCAGCAGGTATCAATTCAACAGGGCTGTTACGCATTGCCATTTCAATGCTCATGTTTAATATCTTATTCAGTTGTAATAATTGAACGGGCAACAGGTTAAATATACCACTCAGCAGGCAAACCCCTTTAATAAAACCTGCAGCATTTTGTTGCATCCATTCTTTTTCTATCAGCATGGCGGCAAGATGTGCACCGGCGCTGTTGCCCATTATGTAAACCTGCTTCGGATCACCATTAAACTGTGGTAAGTTCTTATGCAACCACAACACTGCTTTGCGGCATGATGCTGCTATTTCATCCATAGTTGCAGTTGGCGCAAGCGGGTAATTTATCAGCACCGTTGTTACATCATCAGCATAAAAAGCTTCGGCAATAAAATGAAATTTTGTTTTATCAAACAGGTGCCAGTAACCACCATGAATATAAACCAGTGTTTTTGAATTTGGCTTTGGCGAACGAAATACATCAAGACATTCTCTTTCATGATCACCATAATGAATGTCTTTCATGAACGGATATTTTTCTCTTGTTTCTTTACTTAATTTTTCCCAGCGCTCAAAGTAAGCTGCAAAATCAGGAACATGCAATCGTATGTTATATTGATTATTTAATTGCTCTTCGTTATACTGTTTATAAATTAACATGAAACGTTATTGCAGCATTTATTCGTTCAGGCAGTTAAAAACTATCTTATAAAATTCCGGGTGCGATTGCCATGTTTTGCCGGTAACAATTTTACCGTCCTGTATTGCTTCATCTGGTGTAATATAAATACCGCCACAACTTTCCACTTCAGATTTTACATGTTCGTAGCAGGCAATTTTTTTGCCATTCACCAAGCCTGCTGTAACCAGTATCTGCGAACCATGACAGATAGCGAAAACATATTTACCGGCATCAGCAAACTCATTTACAATTTTTATTACCCTTGCATCATTACGCAAATATTCCGGTGCTCTTCCGCCAGGCATCAGCACGGCTTCATAGTCAGCAGTGTTTACTTCATCAAATGAAATATCAGATTGAATAAGATAACCTTTTCGCTCCACGTATGTATCCCAGCCTTCTTCAAAATCATGCATTACCAGGTTCATTCTTTTTACAGCTGGCGCCGCTATAACCGGAATATAGCCTGCTTCTTTTAATCTGTGCGTGGCATAAAGTATCTCAAAACTTTCGCCTGCATCACCCGTAATAATAAGTATCTTTTTTGTTGCTGACATATAGCAGATTTTGTATCGCTTGTATTAAATAAGTCAAGGTTAAAGATAATTAAGAAACTTATGCCCGGTTATTTCACAACTTCTGTTGCAGCTGAGTCCCGGCTTTGCGGCGATAATCTTGTAGAAGCTTTTCCAAATATGATAATGAAGAAAGTTATCGTAATTATTCTCTACATAAACTTTTAGCAGCTATAAATATTTCTATCTATAAACCGGTTACGGAACTTTCCGGTTGGATCATACTCCTTAATCATCTTTTTAAAGTCAGCATACTTTTCATAGCGTGAATCAAGTACTGCTGGTGACATAGTAAACAACTTGCCCCAATGTGGTTTTGCATTGAAAGGAGAAAGCTCTTTTTCTATCAGCGGCAATAATTTATTTACAGCATCAATCTCTTGTTTCCATGTAAAATGAATGGTTGCAGAATCTTGTTTATAGCAAGGGCTCATCCATAAATTATCTGCAGCAATGGTTCGTATCTCTGTAATAAAAAGATGTGGCCCAATCGCTTTGCCCATCTTTTGAATAGCCAGTATAGCTTCCACAGCATGTTGGTGCGGAACAAAATATTCAGCCTGTAATTCTTTACCGCTGCTGGGTGTAAAGCCCATTTTAAAATGCGGCAGCCGTTCATACCACGGGCCCGGAACGCCCATTTGTTCTGTACAATTTTCTGCAGATAAAGCAGCAATCGGATGCATGTTTTTTGTAGCAGGTGTTGCTCCAAAAAAATCAGGTTTTGATGTACTGTTTGATGCATCATCAACACGGCTCTTTATCCATACTTCATTTATATTTTCAGTTTCCCAGTCATGAAAAAGACTTACACTGTAACCGGCTGAAACTATTTCATCAAAATGTTCTTTCAATTGAGGCAGCGGCATATTTTCATATACATATTGCCGCATTATATAAGCAGGTTGTATAACAAGTGTAACTTTTGTAATTACACCAATAGCACCAAGGCCTACAACGGCTGCATAAAATTTTTCTCCATCTTTATCTTTAGAAAGTTGAACAACATCACCACTTGCCGTTACCATTTCCAAAGCAGTAACAGCTGTAGAAAGATTACCGTTCTTAACACCTGAGCCATGTGTTGCGGTTGTGATGGCGCCTGCAACAGATATGTGCGGCAGCGATGCAAGATTATGCAACGCAAAACCTTTAGCATCTAATATCGGAGCCAGTTCACCGTATTTCATGCCGCCTTCCACCGTAACCGTTTTTGCATCTGCATCAAGTGTAACAAACTTGTTCAGGTCTCTTAATGAAAGCAGGTTGTCTTTGCTGTCCGCAATGGTATTAAAGCAATGCCGCGTCCCTAACGCTTTTATCTTGTTATGCGCTTTAACCAATTGCTGAATTTCCTGAACAGAGGTTGGATAAAAAACATTATCCGTGCTGTAGGTTATATTACCTGCCCAGTTTTGTAATCTATCGTTTTGTGCCCATGTTGCCAACGGTGAAAGTAAAGGTGCAGCCATAAGTGTTGAAGATAATTTAATAAATGTTCTTTTATCCATGCACTTTTTAACTAAACTAAATATTTAAAATGAAATTGAGTGGAAGATATTTTATGAATGCAAAACAAAACTGGCGTGTGGCTTTGTGCAAAATCTTGTGCGGGTTTTTAATAAGCAAAGGCATAAGATGCCAACGCACAATACCTAAGCCCCGATCTCATTAAACCAAAACTTCCATTCCTTCTTTTGCAAATATGGAATTGGGAAAAAGTTTTTGGCATTCGTATTCCATTGAATCAAGAATGTCGTCGTTGTGATCGGGATCGTGGTGTGTAATAATAAGTTTCTTCACGTTAGCTTTCATAGCTACATCAACAGCATGAAGATATGAGCTGTGTCCCCAACCTTTAAATTTTTTGTATTCATCCTCTGTATATTGTCCATCATGAATCAGCAAATCGGCTCCGTTTGCAAGGCTTACAACATTCGGATCTATTCCATTGATGTGCTCCACATCAGTACATACAGCAAATGTTACTGATTCATCTTCAATCCGAAAACCATAAGACCCACCTTCATATAAGTGATGTTGAGGTGCAGTTATAATGGTTGCTCCATAAAGTTGTTCCTTATCGCCATAAGTTATAAACTCAAACTGCGCACCCATCGTTTCAAGGCCAATAGGAAAATATTCTTTTTGCATCTGTGTAGAAAAAATTTCTTTCAGGTTATTGATTTTTCCCTGCCTGCCCATTGCGAGAATACCTATTCTTTGGTTTTTATTATACGCCGGTGAGAAGAAAGGAAAGCCTTGTATATGATCCCAGTGAAAATGAGAAAATAAAATATTGATGACACTTTGCGATATGCTATTATTAACGATCTCTTTTCCTAAATTACGGATGCCGGTACCAGCATCAATAATTGCAATTCTATGCGCATTCTCGCGGGATATTTTTATGCAGGTTGTATTTCCTCCATATCGTTCAAACTCTCTGCCGCATACCGGCAACGAACCCCGTACTCCATAGAATTTGATTTTCATTATTCAACATTTTATAAACGGTGAAAAAGATGATGCAGGCAAAACATAACATTCATTTTTTGGCATTGCAATCTTTCGTTTTTGAAGATAAGCAATATTGTGAAATTTTTTCTTTTAAAACGTTTACCTGCTTCGTAACTCAGTTGTAAAAATTATTCAAGCTTAAAGCTTGCTTCTTTTACATCCTGTGAATTTGTACCGATATATACTTTAAAATCACCGGGTTCATAAATGTATTTCAGATCGTCATTATAAAATTTCAATTTATCAATATCAACTGTAAAATTTATTTCCTTGCTTTCGCCTTTTTTCAAAAATATTTTCTGAAATCCTTTCAATTCTTTTACGGGTCTTACAACAGAGCCAACTAAATCCTGTATATATAATTGAACAGTTTCTTCACCATCATAATTACCGGTGTTGGTAACAGTAATTTCTGCAGTGACAGGTTTGTTTGCATGCATGATTGAATCACTCATTGTAATAGCGCTGTAACTAAAGTTTGTATAACTCAAGCCATAACCAAAACAATATTTTGGATAGATAGAGAGATCAATGTAAGCAGATCGATAAAACCTGTCGCTGTCGCTTGTTGCAGGCCTTCCTGTTTTATAGTGATCATAATAAATTGGAATTTGACCTTCAGTCCGTGGAAAGCTGATCGGCAATTTTGCTGATGGATTATAATCACCAAACAATACATCAGCAATTGCATCACCGGCTTCAGTACCTAACCACCAGGTATATAAAATTGAAGGAACATTATCTGCTGTCCAGTTAAATATTAAAGGTCTTCCGGCATTGATCATAACTACAACCGGCTTGCCTGTTGCGTAAATTGCTTTTATCAATTCTTCCTGCATACCGGGCAATTGCAAATTGCTCCTGCTCTTAGCTTCACCGCTCCAGTCACTTGCTTCACCAACACTCATAATTACAACATCTGCTTGTTTCGCAACATCACTTGCTTCTGCAAAACCTGCCTGCGAAGTATCATTGATCTCACAACCTTTTGCATATAAAATCTTCGTGTCTTTGCTTACTTTATTTTGTATGCCCTGGTATTGTGTAGTAATTCTTGCTGAATCATCAGGATATTGATAAGACCAAAAACCCAGGTTGTCTCTCACCGCTTTTATAAAAGGCCCGATCAGCGCAATTGTTTTTGTTTGTTTACTTAAAGGCAATACATGATTTTCATTTTTCAACAACACAATGCTTTTCTCTGCAACTGTTTTTTCTGCTTTTAAATTATCAGCATTGTTCCATTGCTGTTGTTCTCTTGTTGTATCACAGAATTTAAAAGGATCATCAAATAAACCCATCCCAAATTTTTTGCGTAAAATTCTTCTGACTGCATCATCAATTAATTCAACTTTTATTTTACCAGCTTTCACCAGCTTTGATAAATTGTTGATGTAACTCCTGCTTTCCATATCCATATCACAACCTGCAGTCACGGCTTCCATTGTTGCTTCATAACCATCTTTTGCATAACCATGATTGATCATTTCGCCAACAGAACCCCAGTCGCTCACCACGAAACCTTTAAAGTTCCAGTCATCTTTCAAAATTGTTCTTTGTAAATATTTATTGCCTGTTGCAGGAATGCCATTCAAATCATTAAATGAGTTCATGAATGTTGCAGCACCTGCATCTTCTGCGGCTTTAAACGGCGGCAGATAAATTTCCCACAGCGTTCTTAAACTCATATCAACTGAATTATAATCGCGGCCGCCAATAGCTGCGCCGTATGCTGCAAAATGTTTTGCGCAAGCCATTACTGCATCAACATTTCCCAAACCATTTCCCTGGAAACCACGCACTCTTGCTGCAGCAATTACAGATCCTAAGTATGGATCTTCGCCGGCACCTTCCATCACTCTTCCCCAACGTGGATCACGGGCAATATCAACCATTGGTGCAAACGTCCAGTGTACGCCGGCAGCAGCGGCTTCTGTTGCTGCAATTCTTGATGAAAGTTTTATTGCAGTCGTATCCCAACTGCAGGCTTCCGCTAATGGTATTGGAAAAGTAGTCCGATACCCATGAATAATATCCTGTCCAAACAACAACGGAATTTTTAATCTTGATTGCATTGCGATTTCCTGCAATTCTCTTGTATGTTCAACGCCGGTTACATTCAGCATTGAACCCAACATTCCTTTTCTTATTTGGTTTTGCTTATCACCATCTTTTGTGATTGGTCCGGTTGCGTCCCAATCCCCGTTGTATTGATTCATCTGGCCGATCTTCTCATCCAGCGTCATTAGTTTTAAAACAGAATCAACTTTTTGATCAATGGTTTTTTTTTGCGCAAAAGAAATTGTGCATGGAAGAGCCGCAATAGTTACAACGATACATCTGAATAAAAAAAATTTCTTCATGAAAATTAATTACCGGTGAAACAACTAAGTTATTGCTTCTATATAAAAGAGAAGGAGAATATAAAAGTTATTTTCTCCTTCATCATGCACTTGTTATCTTGTAATAAAATCTGATTTGCCAATGCCATCTTTTGCGCAATCCATATTCTTTTTGCTCGCAGGCATTTTTGTTATCATCATGCTCACTGCAAAATGGAATGTGCATGCATTCTTTGCATTGATGATCGCTTGTTTTGTTACCGGCATTGGTGTGCAATTGCCCGTTACAGATATACTCGGTGCGATGAAAGATGGCTTTGGAAATATCATGCGTTCGCTGGCATTCATTATTGTGTTGGGTACAACACTCGGCGTTGTGCTGGAGCATACGGGCAGCACAAAAGTAATGGCAGCTTTCATTCTTAAAAAAACCGGTGAACGCAATGCTGCACTGGCAATGAGTATTACAGGGTTTATTGTCGGACTTCCTGTTTTTTGCGATTCCGGTTTTGTTGTGTTGAGCGGTTTAAATAAATCGCTGGCAAAAAGAACCGGTATTCCCATAGCTGTTACCAGTGTATCACTAGGCACCGGCTTATTGGCTGTTCATTGTTTAATACCGCCGCATCCAGGAGCTGCTGCGGCTGCCGGTGTTATGGGTGTTGACATTGGCAAGCTGATGCTTACAGGTATTGCAGTTGCAATCATTCCCATGCTTGCAGGTTATTGGTGGGCAAAACAAGCAGGCAAAAAAACAATAACAACAATTGAAGATGAAGAGTTATTACCGGGCACATCAAAACATCTTCCGTCAACGTTGCAGGCATTTGCGCCTGTTATTGTACCTGTGATATTGATTGCATTAAAATCTTTTTTAACTATTGAAAATAATGAAGGAGCAGTAATGAAAATAATTGCTGTTCTTGGTGATCCTGTAATTGCATTATCAATCGGCGTGATTTGCGCATTTGCAGGAAGCAGGCAGTGGAATAAAATAATCGCCGGTAAACTGCTGACTGAATCAGTTGGAAAGGCGGGAAGCATTTTGGTGATCATTGGCGCAGGCGGTGCATTTGGTGCAGTGCTTACAGCAACAAAGCTCGGAGATCATCTCAGCAATATTTCATCGTTAAGCAGCATCGGCATACTCTTTCCTTTTCTTGTTACATTCATTTTAAAAACGGCGCAGGGTTCATCAACGGTGGCTATTATAACTGCTGCGCCCATCATCCTGCCTTTATTAAATGCCTTGCATTTAAACAGCGATACGGGCAGATTGCTTTGTGTACTTTCAATGGGTGCCGGCTCTACGATGATCTCTCATGTGAATGATGCCTACTTCTGGGTGATAGCAAAGTTTACGGGGATTGATATGCGTACGATGCTGAAAGTTTATACGGTCGCAACAATAATTATGGGTATTGTAACAATGTTGATTGTTTATCTTTTATCACTCATTTTATTATAACATGCGCATACTGATAGCACCCAATAGTTTTAAGAACAGTCTTGATGCAATATCATGTGCACAAGCTATTGCTCAAGGTTTAGAGCAAAGCAAATTAAATTGTGTATGCACATGTTTTCCTGTTGGTGATGGCGGTGATGGTACTGGATTGCTTCTTATAAAAAAATGGAATGCTGAAACAATAAATGTTCCTGTACATGATGCATTGAAAAGACCAATCAATACATCCTTTGGTTTTATAGAAGATAGTAAAACAGCAATAATAGAGATGGCTGATGTATCGGGTTTAAAATTGTTACAATCACATGAATTAGATCCATTACATGCCAGCAGTTACGGAACAGGTGAAATGATATTACATGCTTTGGATAAAGGTGCAACAAAAATTATATTATGCATTGGTGGAAGTGCTTCGGTTGACGGCGGCACCGGAATATTACAGGCATTGGGTTATAAGTTTTTAGATGATAACAAAAATGTATTAAAAGATATTCCGTTGAGCTTAACCAACCTCTCAGCGATTGATGATAGTAAAGCTGATAATAGAATATTTAATTGTGAAGTGATTATACTTTGTGATGTTGAAAATTATTTGTTAGGAACACATGGCGCTGCTGCAGTTTTTGCTCCGCAGAAAGGTGCAAATCCAAACGATGTTAAACAACTTGAACAATGCCTGCAAAAATTGAGAGATATAACATTTAAGCAAACAGGGATTGACATAAATACATTAAAACATGGCGGTGCTGCCGGTGGTGTTGCAGCAGGGCTTGCTGCCTGGCTTAAAGCTAAACTGGTGAATGGAATTGATTATTTTCTCGACGCAACAAACTTTAATGATGCTATTAAAAACACTGACTTGTTGATTACCGGTGAAGGCAACATAGATACACAAACATTACATGGTAAAGCGCCTTATGGCGTAGCGAACTTAGCAAAGGAAAACAATGTTCCTGTTATAGGTCTTGCAGGAAAAATTCCGCAGCAAAGTAATGAGGCATTCAATAAATATTTTGATGTATTGTTGCCTATAAGCAACGATGCAAATATTAGCGAGGCAATATTGCATACAAAAGAAAATCTTATACGTACAGCAAATACTTTAGGTGATTTGATGGCATTGAGTCGCATATTCTGAACGGAAGCGGCAAGCTAACAAATGAAGCTATTGCTTTTCCGGAAATATTAAACAGCATTATTCCGGCAGCTCACCAACCGTTATTATTGTTTTGGCGATTCTGTTTTTTCCAGTTCACCAATAAATGGGATATTACTCATAACATAGGCTCTTGTAACGCTCAGCAGGTAGCTTTCAAACTGGTAAAACTGGGCCGCTGGTTTTACACCCACTTCTTTCATTAATTTATCATAATATTTTGCAATAAGCGCATCTGTACTTTTTTGCAAAGCCATTGTTTGTTTTATTACAGCGTCAGTAGACTTATCAGTAAGAGTGTCATATGCGTTTGCATATTCTTCCAGCAGGGTGATTCTTTGTTTACCCAACGCCTTGCGTTCAGTTTCATAATCATCGTATATCTTCCAGAAAGCCTCTTTTTTAGCATCGGGTAATATTATAAAGTCTGCTGCGATTGTTTTCTTTTCCTTTCCATACATAGCCTGTATTATATCAGCATCTTCTTTGTTGTCTTGTGCAAAAGATGAAAAGAAAAGAAATGTGCAAAGTGTAAATAACAATAATTGCTTCATATTGTTTTTTTTAAATTTCTGTATTATTTATTTTATACGAAAGATCAGCCGCTGGCCAAACTTGCTGTGTTGTTCCTGATCAATTCTGCGCAAAACCTGCTGCATTGTAATAAATAATGCAACTAATAATAGCAGCTTTTCAAACAGATATTATTAATTAGCCGGCTTTTTGGTTCTGTCTATTTCACCAATAAAAGGAATTTCATCAAGAATGGCGGCTTTTATAGAGTTTCTCAGGTATGCTTCCAGTTGCAGAAACTGGCTTGCCTTTAAAGCGCCCACAACAGGCTTCATTTTTTTATAATACTTCATGTACAGGTTTTCGACAGCAATATTATTCGCAGAAGACTTTACTACCAGTTCATCCGCTTTTTTGTCATCAAGTGTTGTATAATTGTTTGCATAATCCTGTAAAATGTTTATATAGTCCTGAGCCAGTTTTTTTCTTTCAGCTTCATAGCTATCATATAATTTCCAGAATGCACTTGAAGATGCTGAATCATTAAAAGTTAAATAAGCTGCCATTAAATCTCTCTTATCCTTGCCGTACATGGATTGAACAAGATTCACATCATCTTGCGTTAACTGTGCTGAAGCGGAAATAAAGAAAAACACGCAAACAGGGATTAGAAACTTCTTCATAAAAATTAATTTGAAAAATTAAAAATAAATATATCTCAATGCAAAATATGTTTATTAATAAGACATAGCTTATGACAACCTTATTTAACCGTTAAATAGCTGGTGAAATTTATTCTGAATTACCATGTAGCTAATTTTAGACTATTGAATACGCCAATTGATTGAAGTGCATTTAAGGTAATGAACTATTTTTTTCATATTCAAATACTGTTGCAATAAAAATATTTCATCACGAATTGTTGCTTATTAAAAAAAAATTCCGCAATACATGAAACTATTTTATCAGTGCTTGCATAATACTTTTTCTTTCATTTTGCCTGACAGTTCTGCGCGGGATGTACAAGCAAAAATTTAGAAATTGTTGCCCAAAATTTCCGGGTATAACAAAAACAAACCTATCAAAAACAATATATTCATAATCTAAAATTTACAAAATGAAACAATTAATTTCAGCAGTATTTATTGCCGCCATAATGATTAGCTGCAGCCCATCTACACAAATCGTAAAAAGCTGGCATGAACCCGGCGCCACTGTACAAGCAGGTGCTGCGAATAAAACTTTAGTAATAGCCCTGGTAAAAGATGAAACTTCACGCAGGGTAATAGAAGACCAACTGGTAAAAAGAATAGGAGCAAATGCAGTAGCTTCTTATACTTTTCTTACACCTGAAGCTATAAAATCAACAGATTCAACCATGCTGGATAATAAATTGAAACAGGATGCGTACACTTATGTTTTAATAATGCGTTTGGCTGATGTTGATAAAGAAGTATCATATGTGCCGGGCTCTACTTCAGGTTATTATGGCGGCTATGGCAGATATTATGGTTATGGTGCCGGTTTCTATTCTACGCCCGGCTATTATACAACCGACAAAAATTATTTTGTTGAAACAGCAGTTTATTCTGTTAACCCGGATAAGTTATTATGGACAGGTACAACTAAAACGGTAAACCCAACAAAGATTGAAAAAACAGTGACTGAAATTTCAGAAGCGGTTTCTGATAAAATGCGTAAAGACGGCTTTTTAAAATAATTGGCCAGTTAGCAACAGGATGGTTGCAGAAACAGGTATAGATCAGGAGCATGAATTGACACAGAAATTATGTAAAAAAAGGGCTTTGATTTTCATACATTGAAAGACTTGAGGATTCACATACATTTTTAAATTATAACTTATGTTTCATACAGGCCGGATATGGGTTTTTCGGAAACCTTAAAAATCATTTTTCAGCATAAGTACAATACAGCCCTGGGTGGTGTTTAAAAAAAATAAATGAAAAAATATTTATTGATTTTGTTCATGATGATTTTTGGCTTTGCAGCAAATTCCCAAGTGTTAATTTCTATATTATTGGGCGACAAATTAAATACAGGTAAAATAGAATTCGGTTTGGATGGTGGTATAAACTGGTCTGATATACATGGATTACCGGAAGCCAATAGTTTACCCGGATTTAATTTAGGCTTTTACTTCGATATCAAACTTAAACATCCTAACTTGATGATTAACACAGGCGTTATTGTAAAATCTCCCCTTGGTGCCAAGGGTTTGCCTGCGTATCCTCTAAACAATTCCTACCTGGATAGTGCATTTGCCGGTGGAAGCGTTACCAGGAAACTCAGGTACTTTAATGTGCCGGTAATGATGAAATACAAATTAAAAAATAATTTTTATGTAAAAGCAGGCATACAATTAGGGTTGCGTGCGAATGCCTTTGATGAATTTACCAATAAGATAGTTGATGAAAAAGATTTGAAATACAAATTGGAAATAAAGGATCAGTTTCATCCACTGGATGCAGGATTAGCCTTTGGTCTGGGTTACCGTATTACGGGCGGTTATGGAATGAACATAGGGCTTCAGTATTACCTGGGATTGGTGGACGTGGTAATTGATGATGCATCCCCCAATCAATATAACCGGTCACTTTACCTAACAGTAGGTCTACCTATCGGCAAGTCAGGTAAAAAAACTAAATGAAGACAGGTTTGCATAGTTCGAACCAGCCTGATTCAGTATGAAAAAGTTCAATGCTCATAACTTCTGCCTGTTCAAAATCAGCATGGGTTACGGGTTCAATAACAAACACGATGAATTATGTGTCAGCCAGATTGCTGATTAAAGCAGGAATTTAAATAAAAAGAAATATGATGAACACAAAAAGCAGTATGGCTTCTTTTGATGTTTCCGGAGAACGGTTAATAAGTAACTATAACATGGCTGCCCGTTTTTTTTTAATGCTCGTGTTTTTTAGTTTGATCTGCCATTGCGTGGCGCAGGCACAGGATACTGCTATTGTTTATCAAACTACCGATAGTTTATCTGCGCAAAGGGACGCAATGGATATGATAAGAAAAATATTTCCTCCCAAAAAAATTGATACTGCTAAAAAAAAATCAAGTGTTACTGTTTTGCCGGCTATAGGCTATAATCCAAGTATTGGATTTTTATTTGGAATAAATTTCTTAAAAGCTTTTTATAAAGGAGACCCGGCAACCACCAAACTTTCTGTTACTCAACTGGATTTTTCTTATACCACCAAAAGGTTAATTATTGCAAGGTTTAGAACTAATATTTTTACAAAAGATAATAAATGGAATTTTCAGGGCAACTGGCAGTACACGCGTAATTATGTAAAAGATTACGGCCTGGGGGCAGAGGCGCGCCAGGACCCACCTGTTGATTACGCAATCCGGTTTAATTATTTCCGCTTTACAGAAAAGGCGTTCAGGGAAATTGGACATAATTTTTATGCCGGCGCCGGCATTAGTATTGATATGCGAAATGACATCCAGATTACCAACCCTGACAGCACTTATACCACTAACCCGCATGACATCTATAGTAGTGAAAAAGGATTTAATCAGAATAATTATTTTGCAAACGGGTTGATCGCCAATTTTCAATACAATACTAAGGAGCATCCTAACCGCCCATTCGGTGGGATCTATTCAGAGATGTATTTAAGATATAATACAAAGCTATTGGGCAGTACAAAAGAAGCGGGACAGTTATATACGGAATTCAGGAAATACTTTAGTCTCTCGCAAAAAAATCCGGAGCATGTAATAGCTTTTTGGTATTGGGGAAGTTATTTATTATGGGGCAGTCTTCCTTACCTGGAACTTCCTGCAACCGAATATGATACATATAACCGGAGCGGACGTGGTTATACTCTTGGAAGATTCAGGGGACCAAGTTTTACTGATGTTGAGGCCGAATACAGGTTTCCTATCAGCCAGCAAACAAAAATTTTAAGCGGCGTGCTGTTTACCAGTTTTCAAACTGCTTCAGACGAAAACAACAATGGCCTCTTTAATTATTGGGAACCGGCAGCAGGCGCTGGTTTGCGCATTTTGTTCACTAAAAAATCACGTACCAATATTTGTCTTGATTTTGCGAAAGGCAGGTACGGATCATCTGGTGTATTCTTCGCTCTTAACGAAGCTTTCTGATGATGGTTTAGTGCATTATATTTTGTGATTCAATGTATGAGTGCATGCATCTTCCTCCCCTCTCTTACTACTATTGCTATCACTTCTTCTATATCTTTTTCTGAAGTGCGGAAATTTACAATGCAACAACGAAGACAATATTTTTCGTTTATAACAGCATTAGACATGAATACTTCTCCGCCATGCTGCAATTGATTAAGCAAAGCTTCGTTTAATTTATTCAGATAAGCTTCTTTGGTTTCTTCATTATTATTCTCTAACGGCACATACCTGAAAGTAGCAATGCTTAGGTTTTGTGTAACGGCTTCCAACTCGGGATGCGCAGTTGTCAGGCGAAACATTAGTTTTGAAAGCCTTATATCTTCACTAATCATTTGTATGTAACCATTTTTGCCAACCTGCTGTAATGCTATCCATACTTTTAATGCCCTGAAGCCGCGTGAATTCTGCAAACCATACTCATAAAAATTTTGTGTTGATGGTTCATCATCACTGCTAAAATTATAATACACAGGATGCGAACTATAGGTTTCAATTAAGTGGTTAGGATCTTTTACTAAAGTGCACCCGGCTTCCAATGGGCTATATAACCATTTATGCGGATCAAGCGCAATGGAATCTGCTTCTTCAATTCCCTCAAACATATCTTTTAAGCCGGGCAAAACAGCGGCGGGAATTCCATAAGCGCCATCAATATGAAACCACAGGTCGTACATTTTACAAACAGCAGCTATACCTTTCATATCATCCACAGCGCCGGTACTTACATCTCCGGCATTGCCAATTACCATCAGCGGTTTGCACCCGTTTTGCAGATCATTGTTTATTGTTTGCTGCAATATGGTAATGTTTAATTTATTGTCGCTATCTGTTTCTATCCAGCGGATGGCTTTTGTACCGAGACCAAATAAAGCAACCGCTTTTTCTATCCATGTATGCGTGCTCTTGGCACAATACACTGTCAGCTTCTGCGTATCATTTGATATACCATTCTCTTTAATAATTTTTGGCGCTTTAACCGTTCTTGCTGCAAGAAATGCTGTGAAGTTTGCCATGTTACCGCCACTTACCAGTATGCCTCCATAAGAAGATGAAACACCAATAAATTCAGCCAGCCATCTTATAGTTTGCTTTTCAATTTCCGTTGCCATCGGGCTTAAAATATTTGCGCCTGCATTTGGATTAACTGCAGCTACTAACAGGTCTGCCAATGCACCAACAGGCGCCGGCGAGGAAGTGATATAACCAAAAAATTTTGGATGGCCGTTTAACAAGGAATGATTGAACAATAAATCTGCTGCTCTTGAAAATAACACTTCAGCATTTACACCATTTTCAGGTAGTGACGTATTGCCAAGAATGGCTTGCAATTGTTTTGGTGATTCCCCTGTAGTTACAGGTTTCTGCTTAATGCTATGTATGAAATCTGCAATGGAATCTATTAAGCTGTAGCCTATTTTTATAAACTCCTCTTTATTAATTTCAAGTGGCGCAATACGTTCACCCATACATTTTTTTATAAAATTACTGGTTTACAATTTTAATGTTTTTACTTTCTGCATTAATAAATTATCCAGAAGGCAAGTTGTATTTTTATCTGCGGCTAATTATATCATGAGCAATAATTTAATTATGAAAGCTGAAGTATTTCCTCCTGTTATTTCACAACGTTTGCTTTCACTTGACTTTATGCGCGGATTTATTATGGTATTGCTTGCGCTTGAAAGCACCGGTTTATATGAGAATCTTTCCGACGCATCACAAGGCACATTATTTAACAGCTTTATACAGCAGTTCTTTCATCATCCCTGGCATGGCTTACATTTCTGGGATCTTATTCAACCGGGTTTTATGTTTATGGCAGGTGTTTCAATGGCTTATTCATTAAGAAAACAAAAACAGCAGGAATATACATGGAGCACATCTTTCAAAAAAACTTTAAAGCGTTGTGCATGGTTATTTTTCTGGGGCGTATTGGATTATGCAGTAAGAAAAACAGGTTTGTCGTTTGAATTATGGGATGTTTTAACTCAATTATCTTTTACAACACTGGTTGCATTTTTAATTTTTGAATGGAGCTCTGCAGCACAAATTTCTTTTTGTATTTTCCTATTATTACTTACTGAAGTATTATATCGTTTTACAAACATTCCCAACTTTAACCAGCCGTTTGTTGACCAGCATAACTTTGGTAATTATGTTGATTTAATCCTGATGAACAAAATAAACAGAGATGGCTGGGTCGCTATAAATTGTATTCCAACAGCAGTACATACAATAGCAGGTGCTTTAACAGGTAAATTATTTTTAAGCAATAACCAAAAGAAAATTAAGCCGCTTTTAATGTGGGCAATACTATGTTTGATTATTGGCTATGGTTTAGATGTAGTGAACATAACACCAATTATTAAACGCATAGCAACTACTGCTTTTACGCTTGCTTCTTTAGGCTGGTGCCTGCTTGCGCTGGCTTTTTGTTATTGGTGGATTGATATGCACAATCATAAAAAATATCTCTGGCTTTTTCTTGTGGTTGGCATGAACTCACTGTTCATTTACCTGTTTTTTGAGATCGTTGGGCAGCGCTGGTTTAACGGCTATATAACTGCTATAACCGGAGGGCTTATGCAAATGATACATACACCGGATGCATTATCTGCTATTATTTCACCGTTGTGCATTTTTGTGCTGGAATGGGGGCTTTGTTACTTTCTATATAAAAAGAAAATCTTTTTTAAACTGTAAGAGTTTAATGAACAGTTTTTTTTCTATAATCTATCCAAAAAAATATTTTATGTAATTGCAAAGTTTGTTTTACCAAACCTGGTAAATTTCCCTTGAGCCTGTCAAATACAGATCATGGTAGCCCTGCATTTTCTCTTTCATTTTTTTCATTTCTTCACTGTCCTGCATGTATTTCTGAAAGTTCTGTTCATACGCAGTAAGGCTGTCGTATTTTGTTACCATAATAACCCTGTTATAATCACCGGTCAGGTCAGTCATAATATTTACGAGTTCGGCATTATCAGCCATAACTTCTTTAAATAGTTTGGCAAATTTTGAAGCGTTGCCGGGTTTACAAACGAAAATGTCGTGAACAATAATCATAATGATAAATTTTAGAAGTGAGTAATGAGGATAAGAAGCAAGAACCAAGTTAGCAAAGATTTTAATTAGAAACATTTATCTGTTTGTGAAAAAATGATGAATACATTTATCAGGCCACCCAGGCAAATTCTTTAAGATCTGGTAAAAGCTGAACATACATTATAGTTTATTATTTTAATCATTTCTAAAAGAATTTGTAAAAATGCAGCGCTATATTACATTTACTATAAATAGTATTACTAATACATGAAACAACAGCAAACAAAACTTTTTCCGAAAACTGCAACCGGGATTAGCGGCCTTGATGAAATAACAGGAGGTGGTTTTCCAAAAGGCCGTCCCATACTTGTTTGTGGAAGTGCAGGCTGCGGTAAAACCCTGCTTGCCATGCAATTTCTTGTGAAAGGAATTACAGAGTATAATGAGCCAGGTGTATTTATGAGTTTTGAAGAAACTATAAAAGACTTATCGCAAAATGTACAATCATTAGGCTTTAACCTGGAAAAGTTAGTTGCTGATAACAGGTTAAGGATGGATTATGTACGTATTGAAAAATCAGAAATTGAAGAAACCGGAGAATATGATCTTGAAGGGATTTTTATAAGACTAAATCATGCTATTGATGCAATTGGTGCAAAGCGTGTAGTGCTTGATACAATTGAAGCATTATTTAGCGGCATAGAGAATGCGGGCTTGCTGCGCTCAGAAATAAGAAGATTGTTTCAATGGTTAAAAGATAAAGGCGTTACTACCATTATTACCGGCGAACGTGGCGAGGGTTCACTAACAAGGCATGGTTTGGAGGAATATGTTTCTGACTGTGTTATACTACTTGATTTTCGCGTTATAGATCAGATAGCTACGCGAAGGCTAAGGATTGTAAAATACAGAGGCTCTACACATGGCACAAATGAATATCCATTTCTTATTGATGAAAATGGTATATCCGTTTTACCCATTACTTCATTAAAATTAGATCATGCTGTATCTGCTGAAATAATTTCTACCGGTATACCCAGCCTGGATAAATTATTTAAGCGTAATGGATTTTATAAAGGTGGCAGCACGCTGGTTACAGGTTCGGCAGGCACAGCAAAAACAACCATTGCTGCATATTTTGCTTTAAGCAGTTGCAAGCGTAAAGAGCGGGTTTTGTATTTTTCTTTTGAAGAATCTCCTGACCAATTATTGCGCAATATGCTTGCGGTGGGCATTAATTTGAAACCTTATGTAAAATCAAAACTATTAACCATTCATTCTTCGCGGCCTTCGCTGCAAGGCCTTGAAATGCATCTTTTGGTTTTGCATAAACTTATTGATAGCTATAAGCCAAAAACAGTTATAGTTGATCCCATTAGCAGCCTGGTTACTATTGGCAGTAACAGCGAAGTAAGAGCAATGCTTGTGCGATTGCTTGACATGCTTAAAATAAATGAAATAAATGCAATGTTTACTGCGCTTACACATCAGCCTATAAACGATTATATTGATCTTTCTGTTGATGCCGTATCCTCGCTTGCTGATACCTGGATTAAAGTTAGAAATGAAGAGCAATATGAAAACAGGATGCGCTCTCTTTTAATAGTTAAATCACGTGGCATGTCTCACTCTAATAATTCATGGAATTTTATAATTACTGAAAAAGGAATACAACTAATGCCTGCAACTGCAGCGAAGAACATGAATGAAAATCAGAATAATAAATAAGCATCAGATTTATATTAATTATACCAAATACAATTACTCGCCTGATAATTGATGTATTAAAAATGGCGAAAGTAATTTTAACTTAAAATGTATGGCAAAGCAGCAAACATGGGAGCTAAGATTATACATAGCAGGTCAAACACCTAAATCAGTACTTGCCTTAAAAAATATTACCAGATATTGTAAAGAGCATTTGGAAGGCAGGTATTCTATTGAGATAATTGACCTGTTAAAAAATCCGCAATTAGCAGAAGGTGACCAGATATTTGCCATACCCACATTGGTACGCAAAGTGCCTGAACCAATACGAAAAATTATTGGCGATCTTTCAAATGAAGAACGTGTACTTGTTGGGTTAAACATTCGTCCGCTGTCTTCTAAAATAAAAGGATGAAATGAAAAAAAAATCAACGCCTGAACTTATTGTGCACGAAAAACTTACTTTGCAGTTATACGTTTCAGGTATGTCTCCAAAATCAATGGAAGCGATTGAAAATATAAAGCGGTTATGCGATGAACACCTTAAAGAAGCCTTTGAACTGGAGATAATTGATATTTATAAAAATCCTGAAGTTGCTTCTCAGCAACAAATTGTTTTTAGCCCCTCACTCATTAAAAGCCTACCGTTACCCAAAAAAACACTGGTGGGAAATTTTTCTGATTCTGAAAAGGTAATTAAAGGTTTGGGCATTGCCTTTAAAAAATAATTATGGCGGCAAAATCAACAGAAGAACTATTATTAAAAATAGAAGAACTGGAAAATAGCCTTGCTGAATCTGAGCAATTGATTGAAGCTATAAAAGCCGGCGAAGTAGATGCTTTTGCTGTTAATTCAAACGATAAAGCTGAAGTGTACACGTTGCAAAGCGGCGATTATGCTTACCGGGTTTTAATAGAAAAATTTGGCGAAGGTGCGCTTAACCTTACAGAGGATGGTTTAATAGTATATACCAATACTTATTTTTATGAATTGCTAAACCTGGCTTATGAAAATGTGGTTGGGTCTTTTTTTACAGATTTTATAGATGAAGGATCAAAAAAAACATTTACGAATCTTTTTCAAAAATCATTAAAAGGCAGCAGCAAAGGAGAAATAAATTTATATGTAAACGAAAAAATTATACCCGTTTATATTTCACTTACGTCACTACAGCCTAAGCTGGCTACAGTTGGTGTAATTATTACAGACCTTTCTGAAAAGAAAAAGAACGAAGAAATTATTTTAAAATACCAGCAAGATCTTGAACTGAAAAATCTTGAACTTTTGCAAAGTAATAATGAGCTTGCTTCTTTCACCTATATCGCATCGCACGATCTTCAGGAGCCTTTACGCAAAATACAAACCTTTTCAAACCGTATTCTTGATAAAGAAGATGGCAATTTTCCTGCAAACATCAGCGATTACTTTCAACGCATTATTTCCGCCTCAGAAAGAATGCAAAATCTTATAGTTGGTTTATTAAATTACTCACGTACAAACACTGCTGAGGTTATTTATACACCAACCAGCTTAAATAGTATTATAGACGAAGTAAAAACAAACCTAAGCGAGTTACTTGAAGAACACCAGGTAAGTATGGAAATATCTGCATTGCCCGTTTTGAATATTGTTCCGCTTCAGTTTAATCAATTATTTTCTAACATTATTTTAAATGCTATTAAATATAAGAAGCAAAATACAAAGCCGGTAATTAAAATAACTGCTGTAATGGCTGATGCTGCAGAATTACAAACTAATAATACAGCTGCCTGCAATTACTGGAAAATTAAAATATCAGATAATGGAATAGGCTTTGAACAACAATATGCAGACAAAATTTTTGAGCTTTTTCAACGTCTGCATGGCAGAAATGAATATGAAGGAACCGGCTTAGGGCTAGCCATTTGCAGAAAAATTGTGCAGAATCATCATGGGTTTATTAAAGCTGAAGGAAAACCTGACGTTGGCGCAACTTTTATAATTTATCTGCCTTCGTTGTAAATGGTTACTGCATAAATGATAATATTCTTTATAACTGACTGCATCTGTTCCATATGTGCATAACGAGTAATTTTTTCTCAATAACAAAAAATTTCAGCACATAATTAATACAGCAGTTCTACGTTATTAAATCGTCCCACACCTTAACTATATATTTTCCAATTAAAAATTCATTCAATGAAAACGAATGCACAATCGCTTTCGCAGCGGGACGATTATACCCCTTCAGTCTTTACACGCTTTTTATGGTGGCTTTCTACAGCAGAACAGGAATTGATACGGGATTGCACCATTGACCGTAACCGGTATGCAATAACCGGAATAGCAGTAATGGGCACATGGCTGTTTGCTACATTAGCATGGACTTATTTTTTCAGCACTGTTATTAGCTCTGTTACGATGGCAATTTTACTGGGCATATTTATGGGCTTGTTGATTCTTGGTATTGACCGCGCTTTGATTAAAGGAATTACATCAGCCAATAAACGCAAAGCTGCGCCTATATTATTCAGATTGATACTTGCACTTACGATAGGCACATTTATGGCGCAGCCTGCACTGTTGTATTTATTCAATAAAGAAATTCATGTGCAGATATCGCTTGATAACGAGCATCGCAAAATGGCGAAACAGCAGGAACTGGATAGTTTATATGCAAATGATATTGCGCAGTTGCAACAACAAAAAAATAACATCCAGCAACAACTCAATTTAAAGTATAAAGAAGTAGCGGCAAGCCGTGATGCATTTATTGCAGAAACAGACGGCACCGGCGGCAGCGGTAAAATTGGTTTAAAAGATATTGCCCGTGCCAAACAAAATGAATATGAGAAACTGGATGCATCGTATGTGCAGATGAATGGAGCAAAGCAACCTATGCTAAACAATATTGATAACGCATTGCATGCAATTAATGTAACAGAGCAAAAAGAAATGCAATCATTCAACACGTTGATGAACGATGGTTTTTTAACGCGTACACAAGCGTTGCATAATCTTATTAAAAACAATGCTGCTGCACAGTTTCGCTATTATTTATTGATAGTAATTTTAGTATTGATTGAACTGATGCCGGTAATTGCAAAATCATTATTACCCGATGGAACGTATGATGAAAAAGTAAGGCTAAAAGAAATAATGGAGAAGCAGGTTGCCGAAACTAATATTCAGCATGAAGGCAGGTTAAAGGAACTGTATAATGATATGGCTTATGAACAGGACAGTGAGTTTATCCGTGATTTTTTTAATGAAGCCCGGAATGAACGTAAACAAAAAATGCTTGAGCGTTTGCAGCGCTGGAAAGAAACGGATAATGGCAGCTTTGATAAACTTTGGGAAAGTCTTAAAAAAGATGTTTTAACAAGACAGGAGAATTGATTTTCAAATTAATAAAAGCCTTGCTTTATGCGGGGCTTTTTATATTTAAGATTATGATTGAGTGATTATTTCACTTCCATTAAATCAACAACAGATACTGGTTCAATCCATGCGCCATAATCTTTTATAAGATTGATCAATTCATCAACAGCAACAGCGCTATCTACATTTCGTTTAATAACGTCTTTGCCTTTATATAAAGTAATTTTTCCAACGCCGCTTCCTACATAACCAAAATCTGCATCAGCCATTTCACCAGGTCCATTTACAATACAACCCATAATTGCAATTTTTACACCTTTTAAATGATTGGTTACCGCACGGATTTTTGCAGTGGTTTCCTGAAGGTCAAATAAAGTTCTTCCGCAACTCGGGCAACTGATGTATTCTGTTTTTGAAATGCGTGTGCGTGTTGCCTGCAGAATAGAAAATGAAGTTGAATTTAAAAATTGATGATTGTTTGTAGCAGGAATATAATTGCGTCCGCTAAGTTTTGTATTGTGCATTTTTTTTGGATCATTCATCAGCCATACGCCATCGCCAAAACCATCAAGCAATAATGCACCTGCTTCTGCAGAGAACTGTATAAGTTGTTCATCTACTTCTGTACAGTTACTTTCAACACAAATAATAACCGGCGTTTTAATGTTGCGTTCCATTAACTCAATAATATTCCGGCGCACATCTGCCATACTATGTTTATTACTTGAGTACAAACACAACACTGCTGTAACATCTGTTGCAATCAGGTCAAATATTTTTTCTTTAATTTTCTTATCAATGGTATGCACATCAATGGCAATAAAGTTTTGCCTGGATGATTTTTCTGAGATATCTAAATATTCAACGCCTTCAAAAAGCGGAAACGCAATATCACTTAAATGCTGATGCTGCAACCATGTTTTTACATTGCAAATAATTTTTAAAGTGCCCGGTAAATGGAAATCTAAAATCTTATCAGCAGTATAAATATAATCTGCTGCTGAATCAGCAATATTCCATTTATCTGTTGTTTCAATATAATTATAACCAATGGCCTGAAGGTCTTCCGCATTTGTTTTTTCTTTCTGCATAAAATCAGCAATCACAACCGGAACCAACATGCCACCGATATTATTTACTTCATGTGTGTGCCTGCGCTGATAATTGAAGGGATTGTAAGGAAGCGTTAATTGTTGACCGTTGCCCGTTGATCGCTGCGTGCTTTTTATATGCAGCTTATTTAGTAAACTTTTTATTGGTGAATGATGTTTCCTGTTTTCATAACGCTTTACCAGGTCTTTACAAACAGGAATTTCAAATTCGGGATCTTCAGTTAATGATACACGAATCGTATCACCCAAGCCATCTTCCATTAAAGTGCCAATACCTACTGCGCTTTTTATTCTTCCGTCTTCACCATCGCCGGCTTCAGTTACGCCAAGATGCAAAGGATAAATTTCATGAAACTCTTCAAACATTGTATTCACCAGTAAGCGATACGCTTCAACCATCACCAGTGTATTGCTCGCCTTCATGCTTAATACAATATTGTGATAACTTTCATTTCTTGCTATGCGTAAAAATTCCATCGCACTTTCTACCATTCCCATCGGCGTATCGCCGTAACGGCTCATAATTCTGTCACTTAAAGAACCATGATTTGTGCCGATGCGCATGGCAGTTCCATATTCTTTACAGATTTTAATTAATGGTGTAAAACGTTCACGGATGCGGTCAATTTCTTCAGCATATTCTGCATCGGTGTATTCAATTTGTTCAAACTTTTTCTTATCAACATAATTACCAGGATTCACTCTTACTTTCTCTACAATACGTGCTGCAATTTCTGCGGCATTAGGTGTAAAATGAATATCTGCCACCAGCGGTGTTTTATAACCGCGTTTGTGTAATTCATTTTTTATGTTGAGCAAATTTTCTGCATCTTTTTTTGACGGTGCTGTTATACGCACCAATTCTGCACCTGCTTCAATACAACGAATAGTTTGTTCAACAGTGGCAACGGTATTCATCGTGTCTGTTGTCGTCATGGTTTGCACACGCACTGGGTGAAGATTGCCCAATAAAAGATCACCGATCTTTACTTCACGGGTTTGTAAACGGCTGTATTCTGTAAGTGAATTGCAATATACCTGCATAGAATGCAAAGTTAGGCATTCGTAAATTTCAGAATTTGAAAAAAGCCCTTATGCGTATTGATTTAACTTTTGAAACCTATTGGGCTTTTAGCTTGTTTAAATTTTCTATCAGCAAATCATTTTTCATCATCTGCGGCAAATAAAATGTATGCGAAGATTTATCGTAACCAACATCTGCCGGGCCGGCATCAATTGAGTATGTTTTACTGGTATGATCCTTCAAATTATATATCACAAATCTTCCTTTTGTGCTATCAGCACCATGCCAGTCTGTAACAAGCAAATGATCTTCATCTGTAAATTCTAAACCATCAAATATTCCTGTTGGGCTGTTTGCTAATTCATTAAATGTTGTGTCTTTACTATCTAAATGTTGTGAATATAATTTTCCTGTTCCATCCATATTCATTCCCATGCCACATGCAAAGAGTTGTTTTGTTTTTGCATCGTATGTAAGGCCGTTTGCACCATTAATACTACCGAGAAAATTATATGATTTATTAGCAACATCAATTAAATATACTTTGCCATTTATAGTTTCTGATACAGCTAAATATTTATCACCAATACTGCACAAATCATTCAGCATTTTTGCCTCAGGAAAATTCAATTCAAAAACCTGTTCGCCTGAATTGATGTCTAGACCCACAACACGGTTTACGTCTGCCGTATATAATGTGTTGCCGATTATTGCCAAACCTTTTGGCCCGTTCAATACAGCTTTATTAAATTTTTGCTGAATGATATTACCATCAGCGGAGAGTTCTGAAATAAAACCATTACCATCCAACGCAAGCGGGTTAGGCTGTTCGCCGCCAATGTTTGATACAAATAATTTATCGCCTGACCTGATTGCGCTTTCAGGTGCCTGAAAACCCGTTATTGTTTTTTGTGCATGCAGATTTGTAAGGCTAATCACACCACAAACAATAAAAAGAAGTGCTGTTTTTATTTTCATAGTAACTGAGTTGTGCTTACAAGATAAAAAGAAATCCAATCTTTTTTTGAAAATAGTAAAATATAAAAATCCAACCGGCATAACAGTTACGTAGCTTATCAGAATACCTCAACAGAAATTCTTCACTTAAAAAATTATGCTTTATGCGTATGAAAATTTTACATGCACCTTGCCGAAGGTTTGTGATGTTTTGTGTGTTGATGGCCTCCTATGCCATACATGCCAATGCATCATCTCACAGAGAAGCCCCGTTGATATCCAATGATCCTTTGGCTGATAACACAGATGTTTATGCTTTCAGAAGCCCCGACAATCCAAACACTATTACCATCATTGCCAACTACATTCCTTTTGAATTGCCTGAGGGCGGCCCGAATTATTACACGTTTGGAGAAGACATCCGCTATGAAATTCATATCAAGAATAAAACAACAACAACCGGCGATGATATAACATACAGATTTACGTTCACTCATGTAAATGAAGACCCGACTACTTTTTTCAATATAAGGCTGGGTAAACAAAATTTAAAAACTACTTACACCTGTGAAAAAAGTACCGATGGCGGCAAAACTTTTATAACCATAGTAAGCAACGGAACTGTGCCTCCGGCAAATATTGGTCCGCGCTCAATAACAAATGCTACAGTTGGTTTGGATACTACTTATAACCAGCTTATTAAAAATGCAATTGTTACCACAAGTAATAAAGAAAAGATTTTTTGCGGCCCTGCAGATGATCCATTCTTCGTAGACCTTGCCGGCGCATTTGATGTTGGAAATTTCAGGCCCGAAGGTAATTCTGTTAATGCACCAAAAGACGGCCTTGCACGGTTTAATGTGCATTCAATTGCGTTGCAAATTCCTATTAATCTTTTACAGAAAGATGGGAAAAATGTAAGCCAGGCAAAGAATATTTTAGACGCTGATTTTGTTATTGGCGTATGGGCAAGTGCAAGCCGCCGGAAAATAAAAACTATAGATAAATCAGGCATGCAGGAGTTCTCAGGAGACTGGGTGCAGGTTTCGCGTTTGGGAATGCCGCTTACCAATGAAGCCGTAATTCCTGTTGGTAAAAAAGACATGTGGAATACTAAATATTCCAACAGCACAGATGATGCTGCCTTTGTTCCATATTTTGAAAATCCGGAACTGGCTTTATATATGGATGACAGCCAGTTTGGTGGTGCAGTGCCTTCTTTATCGGCGTTGCGCATTCAAACAAATTCTTTAGGCGCGTATGATTTCCGCAATGGCAAGCAGGGCTTATTTCCTTTAAAAGGAACGTCTGCAGTTACGGGTACAGCTTTGGATGATGCCGTTTTTGGTACTATTTTATTGCCAGATAACCATAGTCCAAGAGCTGTGGATCTATTACCTATTTTTTATACGGGCGTTCCTAACCTGGCTCCCTACCAGTTGGCAACTGGTAAACCAGATGGCAACCCGCTTGCAGCAGGCAAGCCTTTTATCAATAATTTCTTACCTACTTTAAGTGACATGCTGCGCCTGAATATGGCTGTGCCGGCAACACCGAGAAACAGTGCCGACTTTAGCAGCGATGGACTTATACAAGCAGCAGTATTGGGATTAACTGATTCAAGATTTGATGGAAATAAAAATCTTGAATTTATACCAAATATGGATGGCTTTCCTAACGGCAGAAGATTAGAAGATGATGTAACTACAATTGAACTGCAGGCTGTAAGCGGTGTAGCTTTAGCAGCTATCGGCCTTTGGTATGATGATTATACTTTAGGCTCAAGCCCGGTTACACATGATCTTACAAATGTGCTTTCTTTCACAGCAGGGCCTACACATAACGATACAACATTTAAAACAAACTTTCCTTATGTGCAAACACCATGGAGAGGTTTTGATCACACCATACAAGCAAGATTTTAACTTATAAAAAATTTATTATGAATAGAATTATAAAACTATTTGCAGGTATAATAGTTTGTTTAATTGCAGGCCATTATACATCGTATGCTTCATCGCATCGTGAGGCGCCGCTGATCTCAAATGATCCGCTTGCAGATAATACAGACCTCTATGTTTTTCGCAGCCCCTGTGATACAAATAAGGTTGTAATGATCGCTAATTATATTCCTTTCGAACATCCTGCAGGCGGCCCTAACTATTATAATTTTGGTGAAGGCATCCGCTACGAAATCCATATTGATAACAATACCGAAACGCCTGGTGATGATATTGTTTACAGGTTTGTTTTTAAGCAAACTAGCCAGGATCCAACAACATTTTTTAATATACGGTTGGGTAAACAAAATTTAAAGGATATGTACAGGTGTGATAAAAGCACTGATGGCGGTAAAACTTTTACAACTATTATAAGCGGCGGCATAGTTCCGCCAAATAATATTGGGCCAAGATCAATAGAAAACGCAACGGTAGGTTTAGGAGCTCCAGACTATGATGATTTAATGATGTCTGCAGTTATTACAGCTTCGTCAGGCGAAAAAGTTTTTTGCGGGCCGGTTGATGATCCATTCTTTGTTGATTTAGGTGGCGCTTTTGATGTAGGCAATTTCAGGCCTGTTGGTCGTGATGGCCTGGCTAAGTTTAATTGCCATTCCATTGTAATTGAAGTGCCAATTTCAAGTTTGCAGAAAGGCGGAAAAACAACAAAATATGCAACAAGTATTTTAGATCCAAATTTTGTAATTGGAGTTTACGCATCTGCAAGCAGGCAAAAAATTACCACCTTCAATACTACTTCAGGTGAAAATGATTATTCAGGAAACTGGATACAAGTTTCAAGATTAGGAATGCCTTTAACTAATGAAGTGGTTATACCAATAGGATACAAAGATGAATGGAATGCAACAGACCCTTCAAAAGATATAAAATTCAAAGAGTATTTTAATAATCCTGAGCTGGCTTTGTATATGGATGACAGCCAGTTTGGTACCGCTGTTCCCGGTCTTTCTCAATTGCGTATTCAAACAAAATCTTTAGGCTCTTTTGATTTTCGTAATGGCAAAAAAGGTCTATTCCCTTTAAAAGGTTCATCTGCAGTTGCAGGTACAGCTTTGGATGATGCAAATTTTGGAACTATTTTATTGCCAAATAATCATAGTCCGCGTGCTGTAGATTTGTTGCCTATATTTCTTACAGGTGTTCCGAATCTTGCTCCGTATCAGTTAGCAACCGGTAAGCCTGATGGCAACCCGCTTGCAAACGGCAAGCCTTTCATTAATAATTTTTTACCAACACTTGAAGACAGGTTAAGACTAAATATGGCTGTGCCGGTTACACCACGCAACAGTGCTGACTTTAGCAGTTTAGGCATTATACAAGCTGCTGCTTTAGGCCTTACTGATCCAAGGTTTGATGGAAGTGCTGCTTTGCAATTTATTCCTAACATGGACGGCTTTCCTAATGGCAGAAGATTGGAAGATGATGTAACAACTATTGAGCTGCAGGCTGTAAGTGGTGTTGCATTGGCGGCTATTGGTTTGTGGTATGATGATTATAAAGTGGGTCACACAGCAAGCCCGGTAACTCCTGATTTCTTAAATGTGTATACGTTTACCGGAGGTGTAACAAAGAATGACACAACATTAAAATCATGCTTCCCGTATGAACAATCACCATGGAGAGGTTTCACAGGCAAACAATATGAAGGTGTATTAGCTGTAACATTTACAGGCTTTACTGCTACTGCTGCTGAGCATACTTCTTTATTAAAATGGGAGGTTGCAAACCAGGTAAATAACGATCATTATGATGTTGAGGCAAGTACTGATGCTAACCAATATAAAGTTATCGGCCAGGTTTCAGCAAAAGATGACGGTTCTGTGTTCCAGTTTATAGATCAAAATCCATCTATGGCAAAAACAAACTTCTATCGCATTAAAGAAGTTGATAAAGATGGGAAATCTATTTACTCGGCTGTACGCTATGTTAAGTTTAATGCAAGCGTAATAACCATTTCACCTAATCCTGCAGCATCATTTATCAAAGTAAATTCTTCAATAGAAAATTTACAGATAAATATATTTGATGTTACAGGCAGAAAAGTTGCTTCTCAAATGCTTAACGGTTCATCTGCGCAAATAAATATTGCGTCTTTGCCATCAGGCATATATACTGTTATTGCATACAGCAATGGTGTTAAAACAGATACCAAAAAAATTGTAAAACAATAGTATTTTATCATAAAAACATTACGCGGTTAAACATCGTGTAATGTTTTTGTTTTTATAATAAACAAAATGAAAAAGAAAAATATTTACCTGCTTAGTATAATTATCTTTTGCGTTGCAGTTGCAGGTATTATCGTAAAATACAATTATAAAAAAGCAGCAGATGAAAAGAAAGGTTATGTGTTGCTTGAAAGAAAAGGCGCGTTAGCTAATTCTAATGAATGGAAGCTGGCAAAACATTCTTCAGATTCCCTGCTTGCATTAATAAAAGATAATCCTACAGATTCAAAGTCGCAGTTGCGGCTTGCAGCTTTATACATCCAGGAAGCAAGAGTTACCGGTGATTATGCTTATTATGATGTTGCTGCAATGAAGTATATAAATGATGTTTTAAATCTTGATTCATTAAACTTTAATGCTCTTGTATTTAAATCGCTTATTTATATGTCGCAGCACCATTTTGCCGATGGTTTGGTTGTGGCACACAAAGCACAACAAATAAATCCTTATAATGCTTATGTATATGGTTTATTGGTTGATGGTAATGTAGAAATGGGCAGTTATGATTCTGCTGTAATGTATGCTGATAAAATGGTATCGGTAAGACCTGATCTTACTTCTTATTCGCGTGTATCGTATGTGCGTGAAATTTTGGGCGATTATCCCGGCGCTATTAAGGCAATGCAAATGGCTGTTGATGCCGGCGGCCCTGGTGATGAACATACAGAATGGACGAGATACCAGCTTGCCAACTTATACCAGAAAATTGGTGATTATAAAAAAGCAGATACTCTATATCATATCTCTTTATCTATGCGGCCAAATTACGCTTATGCACTTTCAGGGCTTGCACAAATTGCAATGGCTGATAAAGATTATGCGAATGCAATAAGCCTCTACGAAAAAGCAGATTCTGTTGTTGATGATTATTCAATAAAAGAAGAGTTGGTTGATGCGTATCAGCAATCTGGCCAGCAGGCAAAAGCAGATAAGCTTTCCAAAGAAGTGATTGATGAGCTAAATACAAATTCACAAGCAGCCGTTGCTAACCAAAACTTAGGACACTATGCCGACAGAGAGCTTGCTTACGCGTATCTTAAATTAAAAGACAATGATAAAGCTTTGGAGCATGCGCTGATGGAATATAACAGGCGGCCAAACAACATAGATGTTAATGAAACTGTTGCCTGGGTTTATTACAACAAAGGGGATTATGCCAAAGCTGTTCCATATATAAATGTTGCTTTGCGTACGCATTCAAAAAACCCTGTTTTATTAAGCAGGGCTGCATTGATATATTATAAATCAGGTAATGAACAGTTGGCAAAAACAACTATTGAGCAAACATCCTTACAAAATCCATATATAGATCCGGAATTAAGAACTGAAGCACAAACAATAGCCAAATTGTAAACTAATTATGTGAATTCAAAACCGGCCTTTAAGCCACATTATATCGTAGGCGTTTGTTTTTTATTATTGGCTTCAAATATTTATGGTCATACAATTAATTATGCTTTAGATAAGGCGCCGGCAGGCAATGTATTCTGGTATTATTTAAAGCTGGGTTATATGCACATATTGCCAAACGGGTTTGATCATATTTTATTTGTAACAGGTCTTTGTTTATTAAGCACAAAAGTCAGCACTATTCTTTGGCAGGCAACTGCATTTACTGTTGCGCATTCTATTACGCTGGCCTTATCAATGAAGAATATAATTGTTGCGCCAAGTGCAGTGGTAGAGCCGATCATAGCATTATCTATTTTATTTGTTGCATTGGAAAACATAATGATTGATAAGCTTAGCCCGTGGCGAATTTTAATCGTGTTTATGTTCGGGCTGATACACGGAATGGGTTTTGCCAGCGCATTAAATGAAATTGGTTTGCCTAGCGATAAATTCTTTTTGTCAATATTCAGTTTTAATGTGGGTGTTGAGCTCGGGCAGGTAACCGTAATTTTTACGGTATTTGGATTAGTGATAATACCGTTTCGTAACATAAAAAATTATAAGAAAAAAGTTGTTTATCCATTATCAATTATCATCGCATCCATTGCATTGTACTGGACGATACAAAGAGTATTTTTTGTATGAAGGAAGATATTGCAACCTGACAGGTTTTATAATACCTGGAAAGAAAACATAATTTGATACAGAAACAAGGTTAAAAGCTGAAGCTGCTCCTGTTGATGAAATTTGTTTTACGCCGGGTACGCCATTTAGCGCAAAGCTGAGCTTTAGCTATTTTTTTTAAATGATAAATATTCAATGGCAATCGCAGCCAGTATTTAATTTTTAAAATCAATTGGTACTAATATTTTAAAGCTGATATTTCTTCCCATTTCATACACGCCAATCCTGTCGGTAACATTATTCGGATCACCATATTTTAATCGACTCATATTGCTTTGATAAGCAACATCTGTAATATTGTTAGCATAGATGTATAAAGAAAAAAGCGTTTTCTTTTTTGAACAAACATCAGCGCCTGCACCAATATTTAATAATGTATAAGCAGGTGTAATGGTTTCATCTCCGAACTTGTAATAAATTTTATTTTGCTTAAAGCAATTTACCACATCCGTACGCAGGTATAAATTTTTAAAAATGTTGCCTGCTTTTTTTGCAGTAAGCTCAATACCTGATATTAACTTGTTTGGAGGCGTGTATGGAAGATATTTTGTTGAATCGTCCTGGTGTTTTTGAATGGCGGTTACTGTTGAAAATGTATTATTAAAATGAAACCAGGCTACCGTTTGCGGATGCACATTAAATACCAGTTCTCCTCCGCTTAAAACCGCATCACCGGAAATATATTTGAACGTAACAGCATCCGGCGCATCAGGAACTGTTATATCTGTTCTTAAAGAATCGCCGCCCGATACACTTGCAAGTTTTACAGGGAAAATATAGTTGTTGATATTGTTTACAAAAAGATTGGCTTCGGCTGTAATATCTTTATTATTTATACCGATGGTTGCATCAACTTCTATACTTGTCTCGGGTTTTAAATTCGGGTCACCGATTTCATAAAAAGGAGTTCCGTCATGTATGCCATCGCTGCCGCTTTCCGCAATGTTGGGCGCCCTGAAACCTCTGGAAACATTTAGCTTTCCATAAAATGAATTTGAAAAATCATACGCTAAACCAATGCTTCCTGAAACACCGCTGAAACTGGTTTTATAACCTGTAAAGCGATGAATGGCGCCGGCAGATGAACCGGGTAATTTTCCGCCGGAACTATCAATATATAAATCATTGCCCTGGAGGCTGCGGTTATCAAAACGTAAGCCGCCGCTTAATGTAAGTTTATCAAATGTTTTTTTAGCGATGGCAAAAACACCAACATCAAACAAATTATATTCGGGCACTAAAAAAACGCTGCCCAAATTTTTTGATTGCTGCGCCATACCGTTTGCGCCAACAGAAAATTCGAGATGATTTTTTTCTGCAAGAATGTATCTTAAATCATAATTAAATGTGTTGAGATGAAAGTAAATATTGTACACATTGCCAAGTGTTGCATCATTGGCTTCTTCACGCAGGTTTTGCTGAAAGCCTAAACGAACGCCAAGCCTTCCGTTGCCCAACGCAAAACTATTATCCCATACAGCTTTATAATGGCGCACATGCTGATGAATAATTAAATTATGATCATAAGATTTTAATTCATCCGGCGTAACAATAACCACGCTGTCTGAACCATCCGAAGCCATTACATGCCGGTTAAACTCACCCGTTACTTCATCACGTCCGCCTTCTACAATTCCAAGTTTTAAATCAAAGCTGCTTAATGTAATGCGGCTATAACCCCAATTGCGGTTTATACCAACAC
>Ga0206932_1009_pt1 | contig 61616 bp, 65 predicted proteins | sample Alteio_BWOrgHeat_18_FD_153244 | JGI IMG/M metagenome (GOLD analysis project Ga0206932, IMG submission 153244) | Enriched cells from forest soil in Barre Woods Harvard Forest LTER site, Petersham, Massachusetts, United States -... | ecosystem: Environmental > Terrestrial > Soil > Temperate forest >...
TCCAAGAGTATGGTTTCATACTATGCAGGATTATTTGAGTTGGGGCGCTAAAAACAAAGTCAATTACTATTATGCTGAATCATATCCTAATTGGGGTAATGGTCCTAAAGAATGGATACTTACCAAATTATTATGGAACCCTAATCAAAATGTAGATAGCCTTTTACATGATTGGTGTTTACATGCAGTAGGTGCTGAAGCAGCCACCGCACTGCAGCAATTTTATGGTGTTTGGGAACAATTTTGGACGGTTGATATTTTTAATTCATCATGGAATACTAATAAAGGTCAGATACAAAAATTTAAAGATCCCGGGTATTTACTGGATGTATCTGATGAGTATTTAAGCAAGTCTAATTCTTTAATGAATAAGGTACTTCAATTGGCTGATACACCATTACGTAAGCAAAGAGCCGATAAGCTTAATGAAATGTGGCAATTTTTCTATGCTGCTGTTACAACATATAAAGCCAATGCCATTCGAAATGCAGCCATTGAGCAAAATGAAAATGCTGCATTAAAGTTATTAAGCAGTATAGAAACTGTAAGTAAAGGAAGAAACAAAATGCAGGAGTTATTAAATAAATTCAGGAGTGATTCATTGTACAATATATTTCCTGAAAGCTTAAACCGGATCCGAGTTGATATTATGGATGAAAACTGGGGTAAAGATTTATTTTGGCAAGTAATACCATGGACACAAAATAGTGCTTTGGTGCGTGCAAAAGTAGAAGCATTATGCAAAAGCAACGACCGTGAAATCAGTCAAACTGCACAGCTCATTTTAAAAGCGATTAATAATAAAATTGTATCTGTATCAAAGAATAACTCTTTTGAAGATGGTTTACAAAACTGGAACATCATCTCTCAACAAAATAAGCAAAGTTTTAATACCACTTCAGCTATGTTACTTGATGGTAAGCAAAGCTTATCTGTTACATTTCTTAACCGAAGCGGTATAATGCAGGTTATGCCTTACTCGCCGGGAACTTATTATGCTATATTTAATTGCTATTTAGGAAATGATTCAGTAAAGGGTAATGTAAAACTAACACTGCAGATGCTTGATAAAAATAATTCTGTAATTAAAGATTCATCTTCTGTGCATGATATCAAGTTGCATTTAATAAATGGAAAATGGTCTAAAATTGCTATACCCTTTACCTTGCAAAATATTACTGAGGCTGCTAAAATGCGTCTTATAATTATGTTTGATGATTTTAATTTAAATACACAGCTTTACTTAGATAATATTGGAGTTTATAAAATTGATTAAATAAATTCATCAGTTAATCGGTTCATTAAATTCGTTTGTAATGTGGGTTTACCAAATCTGTATAGGAATAAAGTAAACATTGCTGTTAAAAGAAACATGTTTGACCAGCCGTTACGTATAACTATTCTTGATAATCGTAAGTTAATTGATGCAAAATAAATGGAGTTTATTAAATAAAAAGTGTATTGAGGAGTAAAATAATTACTTAAAAAATTAATTACATATATAAAAATGTTTTTTGTTATTTGCATTTAAGACTGGTATGGATAAAATTCAATATCAAGATTATAAAATAGGTGAACAGTAAACCTTATGCTCTTCAATTCATTTCAATTTTTACTTTTTTTTCCAATTGTAACTATAATTTACTTTTTACTTCCTCATAAACTGCGATGGCTATATCTACTTATATCAAGCTGTATTTTTTATATTTCATTTATTCCTGTTTATATTTTTATTTTATTTTTTACAATCATAATTGATTATGTAGCGGCTATAATGATTGAAAATAAACAGGGCAGGAAAAGAAAAATTTTTTTAATCCTGAGTATAATTGCCAACGTTGGTGTATTGGCAGTGTTCAAGTATTATAATTTCTTTATAGATAATATAAATACATTATTTAATGATATTAATATTAAAACCTATTCCTTTCCTCTCCTTAATATTATTTTACCTATAGGTTTATCGTTCCATACTTTCCAGGCAATGAGTTATACGATTGAAGTATATAGAGGTAAACAAAAAGCAGAGAAACATTTTGGTATTTATGCCTTATATGTAATGTTCTGGCCGCAGCTTGTAGCCGGTCCAATTGAAAGACCGCAAAATATGCTTCATCAATTTTATACGCGCCATTCTTTTAATAATGAGCATATAGCTAAAGGATTAAGATTGATGTTATGGGGATTTTTTTTAAAGGTAGTTATTGCCGACAGGCTAGCATTATATGTTGATGCTGTATATAATAATGTTGGAGAACATAATGGAACAACGTTACTTCTGGCAACACTGTTTTTTGCTTTTCAAATATACTGTGACTTTGCCGGTTATTCTTATATTGCTATTGGGAGTGCCCAGGTTATGGGTTTCAACCTTATGACTAATTTTAATCACCCCTATTTTTCAAAATCTATTGCTGAGTTCTGGCAACGTTGGCATATTTCTTTATCCACATGGTTTAGAGATTATTTATACATTCCACTTGGTGGCAATCGTGTATCTATACAAAGATGGTATTTTAATTTATTTTTTGTCTTTTTAATCAGTGGTCTTTGGCATGGCGCCAACTGGACTTTTATTATCTGGGGTGGGTCAAACGGGCTTTATTTAGTTTTTGCATTAATAACAAATAAATGGTGGAATGCAGTTAACCGTCGTATTGGAATAACAAGGTATCAAAGAATTTATAACGTAATTCGTATTTTAACAACGTTTGTACTGATTGATTTTGCATGGATTTTTTTTAGGGCGAATACAATTTCAGATGCTTTTATAATTATAAAGAAAATTTTTTCAGCAAGAGGAACTTTATTTACATTTTCAGATCCTGCACTAATACCTTACTCTATATTTGGCATTTTGAGTTTATTAATTGTTGAATGTAAGCGAGAGTACTTTAGAGATAAATATTTATTTCTTAGCAGTAAAAATATCTATATAAGACCTGTCTTATACTTTTGTTGTCGTTGTTATTTTATTATTAGCTGTTTTTGATGGGGGACAATTTATTTATTTTCAATTTTAAGCTAAATAAGATGTTTAAAAATTCTTATTTTATATTTTTAAAAAAACTCTTTGTCCTGTTGATTAATTTTAATACTTGTAGATAATGTATTAGGATACTTATTAAATTATTTTTTTCTAAAGATTAATTCCGGCGAAACATCAAGAACTACTTATGCAATAAATAAAGCTCATGAGCAGTTGATTGTGTTCGGATCTTCGAGGGCTATTCATCATTACGAGCCAACTGTTCTTGAAGACAGTTTAAAACTTACCACTTATAATGCAGGAAGAGATGGTCAAGGTATATTATATTGCTATGCAGTTTTAAAAAGTATATTAAAAAGAGATACATCACGAGCAATAATTCTAGATATTAATTTAGGTGAATTTATTCAATCTCAAAATAGTTATAACAGGCTTTCTGTTTTATTGCCATATTATAAAACTAACCGGCAAGTAAGACCGGTAGTTAATTTAAAAAGCCGTTATGAAAAAATAAAAACATTCTCCAGTTTATATTGCTATAATTCTCTTGCTTTAAGCATAGTGCTCAATAATTTAATTAAAAGAAATGAAACAATAAAAAAAGGTTACCAGCCTTTATTTAAGATTTTGAATAAACCTTTAAAGGAAGGTAATTATTCAGAGGATGTGGGGAATATAGATAGCATAAAAGTGAATTATTTCAGATATTTTATTAAAGATGCGCTTAGTGCCAATTGTAAAATATATGTTTTCGTTTCACCTATATATTATTTAAATGATAGTTTAGATACGTCAGTACAAATAGCCAGACAAATATGTGAACAATATAATGTTCAATTTAGTGATTATAGTCAATCTTCTGTTTTTTTAAAACACCCGGAATACTTTCAGGATATTTCACACTTAAATAATGAAGGTGCGAAAATATATTCTTCTATGGTAAGTGAGGATATTAAACACTCAACAAAATTTTTACATTGATTATAAAAAATTGATTTAATAAGTTTGAGTTTGGAAATTATTTAAAAGAATAATTGTGGAATTGTATCGTAATTTTTTTAAAAGGCTGATCGATGTATTATTAAGCTGTTTTGCTTTTTGTATTATTTCTCCTGTTTTTTTAATTATAAGCGGTTTACTTTTTTTTAGTAATAACGGGCATCCTTTTTTTCTCCAAATCCGACCGGGAAAAAAGGAAAAATTATTTCGTATTATCAAATTCAAAACTATGAATGATAAAAAAGATGTGCATGCAAATTTATTGCCTGATGAAAAGCGATTAACAGCATTAGGAAAATTTATTCGCAAAACATCTTTAGATGAAATACCGCAGTTGCTAAATGTTATAAAGGGAGATATGAGCTTAGTTGGCCCACGTCCCTTATTGGCTGAATATTTACCTTTGTATAGTCAAACCCAAAACAGAAGACATGATGTTAAACCTGGTATTACAGGCTTGGCACAAGTAAATGGAAGAAATGCTATTACCTGGAAACAAAAATTTGAATATGACATCTGGTATATCGATCATATAAGCTTTGGGTTGGATTTAAAAATTTTATGGCTAACCTTTGCAAAGGTTTTAAAGTCTGAAGGGATAAATGAACAAAACTCAGCAACGATCGAAAAATTTACGGGAAACACGTAATGATTTATTTATACGGCGCAGGTGGACATGCTAAGGTAGTTATTGATATTTTAGAAAGTTCCGGCGAAATCGTTGCAGGGATTTTTGATGATGATTCTGCAAAAACAATCTGGAAGTTTCCACGTCTTGAATTTCCCGGCCCTTTTAGCTTATCTGCAGATAAATTAATTCTTTCTATTGGTAATAATTTAATAAGAAAAAAAATTGCTATGCAGCTTGACGTTGATTATCATACAGCTATTCATCCATCCGCAATTATTTCTGCTTATGCGTATATAGATACAGGAAGTGTTTTAATGGGTGGTGTTTTAATAAATGCTGATTCTAAAATCGGCAGGCATTGTATTATTAATAGTCATGCTTCAATAGATCATGATTGTGTGCTGCAGGATTTTACACATATTTCTCCAAATGCTACACTTTGTGGTGATGTATTTGTTGGCGAATGCACGCATATTGGCGCAGGCGCAATTATAATTCCCGGCAAAAAAATAGGTCCTAATACTATAATAGGTGCAGGTGCTGTTGTGGTGTCTGATATACCTGGTAATGTAATTGCAGTTGGTAATCCGGCGAGGATTATAAAAGAAAATAATGATTGAACTAAACAAAAAAATCTGGCTTTCTTCACCACACATGGGGGGCAAAGAAAAAGATTTTGTAGACGATGCTTTTGCGACAAATTGGATTGCTCCTTTAGGTCCTAATGTAAATGGTTTTGAAACGGATATTGCCTCTTATCTCGGAGAAGGTGTTCATGTTGCGGTTTTAAGTTCCGGTACTGCAGCTATTCACCTTGCATTAATATTATTAGGTGTTCAAAAGGATGACGAAGTGATTTGCCAGAGCATGACCTTTTCTGCATCTGCCAACCCAATTATTTATCAGGGCGCCACACCTGTGTTTGTTGACAGTGAAAAAGATACATGGAATATAAGTGTTGATTTTTTAGAAGAAGCAATTAAAGGCAGAATTAAAAAAGGTAAAAAGCCTAAAGCTATTATTCCTGTTCATTTATATGGAATGCCCTGCCAAATGAATGAGATTTTGAAAATGGCAGCCGAATATGGAATACCTGTAATTGAAGATGCAGCAGAAGCCTTGGGTTCTGAATACTTTGGAAAAAAGGCTGGAACATTCGGTAACATCTCAATTTTATCTTTTAACGGAAACAAAATTATAACTACTTCAGGCGGCGGTGCTATTGTCTCAAAAAATAAAGATATTGTTAGTTCGGCAAGATTTTTGGCAACACAAGCACGAGATAGTGCACCGCATTATCAACATTCACAAATAGGATATAATTATCGTATGAGCAATATTTGCGCAGGGATAGGCCGGGGACAAATGACAGTTTTAAATGATAGAGTAAAGAAAAGAAGAGAAATATTTTTTGCGTATAAAGAGAGGCTGCAGCATTATCCGGGAATTTCTTTTCAGGCGGAATTAAATGGAATGTACAGCAACCGTTGGCTTACAACAATCCTTCTTGATAAAGAGCAAACACCTGGTGCAATTAATAATGAAAAATTAAGGCTTGCATTAGAATTGGATAATATTGAATCAAGACCTTTATGGAAGCCTATGCATATGCAGCCGGTGTTTAAAGATGCTCCTTTTTACGGAAACGGAACAAGCGATCAACTTTTTAATAAAGGATTATGTTTACCCTCAGGAAGTAATATGACTGAAGAAGAATTGGAACGGGTAATAAAAAAAGTATTATATTTATTTAGCTAAACACCAATTTTTTAACCCCTAATACTAACCAATGAAATCTTTCGCAATATTTAATATTGGCTACATGCCAAGATGGTTTATAATATTTATGGATACCCTCCTTTCTTTTTTTTCTATTATATTATCATACTTATTACGCTTTAATTTTGAAACCCAACGGATTGATAAAAAATTTTTTACCGGCGGTATCATAATCACACTTTCCGTTTATATTATTTTCTTTTTTATATTCCAGTCATTTAAAGAAATTATCAGGCATACAACATTTCGTGGTGTATTAAAAATTTGCCTTGCAATCTTAAGTGCTAATTTTTTTTTAATCATAATGAATCTTTTTTTCGATAAAAAGATTCATTTGGTTCCTTATTCAGTGATTGGAATTAATTTTTTTATTTCTGTTTTTATGCTTGCCGGCAGCCGGATGGCTATAAAAAAACTATTCGAAGCAGCATTAAGAATAAAGAAAAACCCAGTTATCATTTTTGGAGCCGGCGATATGGGGCAGGCGGCTTTAAAAACCATTACAACAGATAAATTTAATAACTGGAGAGTAATGGGTTTTGTTGATGATGACACATCAAAATTGAACAAAAATATTGGCGGCGTACCGGTGTATGATATGAAAAAAATTCAGGGAATTTTAAAACGCAACGCTGTTGAGCGCATTATTATAGCTGTTAATAATATTTCATTTAAACGAAGAAATGAAGTGGCTGAGTTTTTTATTGAGAAGGGATTAAAAGTTTCTATTCTTCCACATAACCAGCAATGGCTCGATGATCCTTTTAAAGTACGCAGGTTAAGAGATATAAAAATTGAAGATCTGCTGCTGCGGCAACCTATACAAATTAATAATGCATCTATAATTAATACACTAAAAAATAAGTGTATATTAATTACAGGTGCAGCAGGTTCTATTGGCGGTGAAATAGTAAAGCAGGTTGCTGCATTTGAACCCAAAACACTTTTATTATGTGATATAGCTGAATCTCCGTTGCATGAAATAGGATTATACATGCAGGAAAATTTCAGCAACATTAATTATAAACTTTTAATAGGCAGCGTTACGGATTTACATAGTATGGAAAAAATTTTTTCTGCTTATACTCCCGATGTAATATTTCATGCTGCAGCTTACAAGCATGTTCCGTTAATGGAAGATCATCCGCGGGAAGCTATTTTAAATAATGTATATGGAACAAAGATTATTGCAGACATGGCTGTCAAATATAATGCAGACAGGTTTGTGATGATCTCGACCGATAAAGCGGTTAATCCTACTAATATCATGGGAGCATCAAAGCGCATTGCAGAAATGTATATTCAATCATTACATAACCGGTTTAAAAAAACTTTGTTTATCACTACGAGGTTTGGAAATGTGCTTAATTCAAATGGCAGTGTAATACCAAGATTTAAAGCACAACTTGAAAACGGCGGCCCTATTACTATTACACACCCTGATATTACGAGATTTTTTATGACAATACCCGAAGCTTGCCAGCTTGTTTTAGAGGCAGGTGTAATGGGTAAGGGAAATGAAATTTTTATTTTTGATATGGGTGAATCTGTGCGTATAAAAGATCTGGCTGAAAAGATGATTCTGCTGGCAGGATTAAAGCCTCATGAAGATATTAAAATACAATTAACCGGTTTAAGACCCGGTGAAAAACTATATGAAGAAGTATTGAATGATCTTGAAACAACAACAGAAACTTATCATGCTAAAATAAAAATAGCGAAAGTACGGCCTGTTGAGTATAAGATTATTAATGATGTTTTAAACAACCTTCTTTTTTGCGCCAAAACAGGGAGCGACTGGGATTGCGTTAAGCAAATGAAAGCAATCGTTCCTGAGTTCATAAGTAATAATTCAAAATTTGAAAAGCTTGATAAGCAGAAAGATAAAAAAGAAAACCAGGTAACATTAGAAGTTTAAATATTTTCAATTTGTGATTTGCTATTGCAGGCAAATTTTTTTAATTACAGCAGAAATTTCCTCCGCATTTTCTATTATCATTAGATGACCGCCTTTATTAATTGAAATATCAGGCTTTACAAATTTGTAAGGCAAAAGCTTATCATTTATGCCATGTATATGAATGATATTTTGAGGAACAGTTTTATTCTGCCAATTAAGAATTGCGCCAATTGCCCAGCGGTAAAAGTTTGGGTCTGCATGTTTCGCCACATGTATTACATAATTTTTTGTTGCTTCTTTCTTTATCCCTAAAAAAAAATTCCTCATCATTGAATGTTGTTTCACTGACCATTCAGGCAAAATTTTATAAACAGGCATACTTTTAAACACTTTCCAGTAAAAAGGAATTTCGTTTTTTGTTTTAGCGCTTGAAATAATTATTGTTTTGGAAGAAGGAGTTGATTTCGCTATTTCAACAGCAACCATGCCGCCAAGTGATAAACCGAATACCAAAGGATTTTTTTCATGAATATATTGTTCTTTCATGCGCATTGCATAAGCCTGCAGTGTCTCATTTTTATAAGGAGAAATCCAATTTGCGTAAACAGGCTTTAAAAAGGATAAATCAAGATACTGAAAAACATTTTCGTCTGCACCTAAACCAGGTATGCAATAAATATTTTGCATGTGCAAAAATACTTTACTATATTTTAACGGCTGACTATTTAAGTATAAAAAAGTGGTAATGTAGTTTACTCAAAAGGCTGTTTCAATCGAAAAATTGAAATTATAGTTTTTTCCTTTGGTGCAAAATAAAAAAACCGAATGTCTTATGAATGTTTTTGCTTTTTTATAAAAGCTTTCAGCGGAGAGTAAGAGATTCGAACTCTTGATACAGTTTCCCGTATACACACTTTCCAGGCGTGCTCCTTCAACCACTCGGACAACTCTCCTTATTTGAGGGCGCAAAAATAACTGGTTTTTATTTGCCGAAAATTTTTTCAGCGTTGTATGTTGTAATAGCTGCCACTTCTTCCAAAGCAATACCCTTTATTTCGGCTAATTTTCCGGCGATGATTTTTATATAGCTGCTTTCATTTCTTTTTCCCCGAAACGGAGCTGGAGTTAAATATGGTGCATCTGTTTCAAGCACTATATGTTCAAGGCTTAATTTTTTTATTACTTCATCCAGGCCTGATTTTTTGTATGTAAGCACACCGCCAATTCCTAAATAAAAATCCATATCAATTATTTGCATAGCTTTTTCATAATCATCCCCAAAACAATGAAAAATTCCTGTTAGGCCTTTTGCCGCAAAAGGCTTTACAAAATCAATGGTTTGCTGCATGGCATTGCGTGTATGAATAACTATTGGTAAATTTTTTTGCACCGCAAATTCCATTTGTGCTTCGAAAGCTTCGTATTGCTGGTTTGCAAAATCAGTGCTCCAATAAAAATCAAGCCCTATTTCTCCAATAGCCACAAAAGACCGTTCGCTAACCTCTTTCTTAACCAGATCAAGTTCCTGCCGGAAACTTTCATTTACAGAGCAAGGATGAAGTCCGGTCATAACAAAACACTTTCCAGGGTAGTCTTTCTCTATTGTGAGCATATCGTTTGTAACTGAACTATCAATGGCAGGTAAGTAAAATTTGTTTACTCCTGCAGCCTCTGCGCGCATAAAAACATCAGCTAAATCGTTGTTGAACTCTGGAAGGTATAAATGGCAATGTGTGTCAATAAATTGCACGAATATGTTTTTTTTGAGTATTAAATAAATCCAATTTTATAGTACTTATTCATATTTCTCTTACTTTTGAATTAGTTTTCATAGGGTACGGATTAAAAACGGGCTGAGGTTTCTACCTTGGCCTTTTTTTATTACATAAGTGACTTAAAAGAAAATCTCTGCTCTGTAAAATATTTTAAAACTTTCGGAAGTGCATAACTCATGCGTTCCCACGCCTTGGTGCTGTCATGAAAAACAATTATTGAACCCGGCTTTGAATACAATAAAACGTTTTCTGCACATTTTTCAGGAGCCAGTGTCTCATCAAAATCAGCACTTAAAACATCCCACATAATTATTTTATAGGCAAGTTCTTTCCTGAGCAATTTTGAAACAAAGGGAGAAATTTTCCCGTAAGGAGGGCGAAAAAGATTTGAGTGAATATATTTTGAAGCTTCTGAAACGCTATGTATGTACTCATCATTTTTTGCCTGCCAGCCATTTGTATGATCAAATGTGTGATTGCCAGTTGCGTGTCCTTCATTTAATATTCGTTCATAAATTTCCGGGTGCGCTAATACATTTTTTCCAATGCAGAAAAACGTGGCTTTTGCATTATATTGTTTTAACTGGTCAAGTACAAAAACAGTTGCAGTTTCATGCGGGCCATCATCAAAGGTTAAGTATAATTCTTTTTCTTTTGTTGGAACGTGCCATACCATCGACGAGTTTAATTTACTAAACCATAATGGAATGCGGGGTAAATAAAACATCCTGCAAAATTATGAGTTATGAATGATGCGTATAAATTAAGAAGGTTGCTGCCATGAAAAACTGCTGTACAAGGGAGTGACACAACGGACGATGCCACAAAGAACTAATCGCCGGGAAAACAAATTATTTCTTATTTATAATAACAATAACTTCATCAGGTTCATCATCGTTCATTTTTATGTGCTGAATTGTAAGCGTACTTTGTTGCAGTTGCACTTGTACAGGTGAATTATTTTTTAGTAAATAAGCTTTTGCAATTTTTTTGTATGGATAGTTATCAAGTGTTATAGTTGTTGCATTTTTATCAAGTACATGCACAAACATAGTATCATTTTTTTGTGTGATGCAACCCCAGCTTTGCGGATGTACATACCCGCCAGCTGTATTGTAAATGCTTGTACCATATGTGCTCAACCAGTTACCCATATATGCCAGCCGTTCTTTAAACTCAGGTTGTATTTCACCATTTGGCATTGGGCCGATATTGAGCAAAAAATTTGCACCGAAGCCTGCGGCGCGTACTAAATAATCAACTAATTGTTTCGTGGTTTTGTAAGTTGTATCTGTAATATTAAAACCCCATGAATTGTTAATGGTTTCGCAGGTTTCAAGTGGAAGTGTTGATGCTTTTGCACCGCCAAAGCCTGTTGTATTTGCACCGGGCAAATCTTTTTCAAACATTTGAAAATCTTCACCGGGTATAGGCTGCAAATGATGATTATTGCCGATTAAACACTGCGGCTGCAATTTGTGTATCAACGCATATATTTCAGGTAAATGCCAGTCAACATTTGGTTTATTTATTTTGTTTGTATCACTATTTAACTGGTCCCAATAACCATCAAACCAAATACCGGCTATCTCACCATAATTGGTAAGCAATTCAGTTAACTGTTGTTTCATGAATGCTATATAATTATTCCAATCGCCATGAACCGTTCTGCCGGTTCCATGCCCTGTTCTGCCTGTCCAGTAACTATAATCATCACGGCGCCAGTCAAGCAACGAATAATATAAAAACAGTTTTATATTTTGTTTGTGACATTCGTCTGCGATCATCTTCACTATGTCTTTATGATATGGCGAATTCATGATATTAAAATCAGAAGCTTTTGTATCCCACATACTGAAACCATCATGATGGCGTGTAATTAAAGTGATATAATTCATGCCTGCATTTTTTGCCATCGAAACCCATTGAGCCGCATCAAAATCTATCGGGTTAAAAAAATCCATCAGTCTTGTATAATTTTTTACAGTGATGTTTCGCTGCTGCATTACCCATTCACCATCGCCGGGAATACTAAACGGCCCCCAATGAATAAATAAACCAAATTTTGCATTGCTAAACCATTCACGTGCCGCAACATTTTCTGATGTTGGCGAGTATTGTTGCGCATTGAGTGCGCAAAAAGCTGTACTGAGAAGAAAGAGAAAAAATATTTTTTTCATTGGATTATTTTTTTGTAATCAATAGCCTTTACCAATATCATCTTTTATCTGCACTTCTGTAACAGTGCCATATTTTGCTGCAATACTTTTTATGTCTGTTGATTTTCCTATTAGTACAAACTGAAGATTTTCTTTCGGAAAATATTTTTGAATAATTTCATTCGCTTTTGACGCAGTTACTGCATTTACGTTTGCTTCAAAATTATTGATATAAGATTCATCATATCCATACCAAAACATACTGGTTAATAAACCCGCCAACTGTGAACTGCCTTGAAACCGCGGCGGAAAAAGCCCGATCATATAATTTTTTGCAGAAGTTAAAGTTGTATCATCTATTGGTTGTGTTTGAAGCTGAGTTATTACCTGCATAATTTTTTCAAGGGTTGGCGCTGTGGTAGCATTTGCTGTATGCGTTGATATTAAAAATGCCCCGCCATTTCTTTTATAATCAAAATAACTTCCTGCGCCATATGTAAGGCCTGATTTTACCCGTAACTCTTCATTAAGCCATGAGGTAAAACGACCACCAAATATGGTGTTTATAACCTGCAGCGAAATATAATCAAGATTATTTCTTGCTACACCTTTGTTACCAATTAATAGCGTTGTTTCCCGCGCATCATCTTTGTTTACAAGCAATACTTTTGCTGATGTTACATTATAAGTTGGCGCAGCCGGCAATGTAATTACTGCAGTTGTTTTTTTCCAGTCGTTAAATAACTGTGTTATCTTTTTCTTCATTTCCGCAGTATTAAAATCCCCCACTAAAGTAATAGCTGAAGCCTGTGGTGCATAATAGGTTTGATAAAAATTTCTCAGGTCAGTTGATGCTAATGGCGCAACCGAAGAAACAGTGCCAGTAACAATATTTCCATAAACATGATCGCCATAAAAAAATTTATCCCAGTATAACCCAATTACCTGGCCGGGGCTTTCTTTTGCCTGGTCTAAATTTACAAGCGTGCGTTTTTTTTCTTTTATAAAATCTGAATCATTAAACACAGGATCAACCAGCATTTCCTTTATTACAGGAAGAAGCTTGTCTTCGTCTTTTACAGCAAGCGTTGCAGTTAACCCTGCAAACTCTTTTGTGCCATACGTATCATAATCTGCTCCTGCAAAATCAAATGTTTCTTCAATTTGTTTTTTTGTATAATCTTTTGTTCCGCATATTAAACAATTAGCCGTTAAGCTTGCAAGGCCGGCATTGCTTCCATCATAAATTGCACCTGCCGGGATAATTGCGGCAACGCTTATAACCGGCACAGTATGTTTTTCCATAAGATAAACAGTTAAGCCATTTGCCAATTGAAACTTCGTGTACTGCGGCAACTGGTACTTAGCGGCATTCTGCGCATTCGCCTGGGTGCAACATGCAATAACTGCAACTGTAAAAAATATGTATTGAATATATTTTAGCATATATTAATCCTCCACGTTTGATTGTAAAATGCCTACTGTTCTGTTTGATTTTTTAAAATATTGATTGGCTACACGCTTCACATCATCAACGGTTACTTTGTTGTATTCGGCAGGTGCATCAAACATTTTTTTATAATCTCCATAGAATACTTCATAATCGCCTATATCACCTGATTTTCCATCAATGGTTTCAATCTGCGTATAAAAATCCATGAGTTTTTGATTCTTTACTTTTTGCAATTCCGCTTCTGTAATACCTTCTTTTTTTATCTTATCAAGTTCTTCATACACGGCTTCTTCTGCATCTGTTGCTTTTACGCTATCACTGCATTGAACATATATATTAAACTCAAAAGGATCAAAGCTTAAAGGCAAATCAATAAAAACATTTGTGGCAAGTTGCTTTTTATCAACAAGTGCAGCATATAATCTTGATGAATTGCCGGCAGCTAAAACAGCATTTAATACATCAAGCGCATAATGATCACTGTCTTTTGTTGCAGGCACATGATACGTTATCAAAAGGTAAGGTGTCGCGACATCTTTCTGCACCATTACTCTTCGTTCACCCATTTGCTGCGGTTCTATAATATGTACAGGTGCAGCAGCCGGCTGTGCAGGTATGGGCTCCATGTATTTTTCAGCAAGATTTTTTACTTCATCAACAGTTACATTTCCGGTAATTACAACCACACAATTGTTGGGCGCATAATAAGTTTTGAAATATTGCTGAAGGTCACTTCTCTTCCAGTTTTTAATATCGCTTTCATAACCAATAACCGGCCAGTGATAAGGATGCTGAATAAAGGCTGCACTAACAACAGCCTGGCTTAAAGGTTCAAAGGGAGAATTTTCCAAATCAGTTCTCCATTCAGAATGAACTACTTCACGTTCGCTTTCAATCATTACAGAATCAAATGCAAGATTTGCAATGCGATCTGATTCAATATCAAAAAGCAACTCAAGCTTTGATGCAGGAAACCAATCTGTATAAACAGTTACATTCTCAGTTGTATAAGCGTTGTTTGCACCGCCATTAAATTCTTCTATTTTATCCAGCAATTTCGGCCCGTATTTTTTTGCGCCGTTAAACATCATGTGTTCAAAAAAATGTGATAATCCTGTAATACCTGTGTATTCATTTCTTGAGCCAACCTTAAAATATAAATACATATTAGCATTGGGAATTGAATTGTCTGGCAATACAAGAAATTTCATTCCGTTGCCTAACGTCAAAGTCTTTATATCATCGGGTTTAAGTTGCGCATTTAGCATATTGCTCATTAAAATAAACAGTAGGCAGCAATATTTAAATTTGTTCATATAAAAGTATTTGAATGAATAAATATAGATGCTATGATTCTTATAAATCAAAGATTGTAAACTTTAATTTTTTTTGAAAGCGGCGTCGTATGTTCACTTTTTAAGTATAATGCTGATAAATGGCATAATTTTTAAATAACTTTTGTAAACTTAAATTATGCGTGACTGGTTAAGAACTTTAATTGCGGGTTATGGCGCTTACAGATGGGGAGGCGGTTGCCTTGGTACTATTGTAGTATTCGTGCTTATTTACTGGGCATTGGGACATTGTTAAGCAAAGCAATGATGCACAAATTGGTTAAGCAGTTTGTTACAAATGCTCCACGTTTCTTTTTAGCATTTGTGTTATTTTATTGATGCAGCCTGGTTGCCATTTGCAGCATAAAAAATCCCGCTTTAGTGCGGGACTTTAAAATATAAGGCTTTATATATTATTTTGCTTTATCAAAATGCTCCTGTACTTTATTCCAGTTGATCACATTCCATATTGTGTTTAAATAATCAGGGCGCTTATTCTGAAACTTTAAATAATAAGCATGTTCCCAAACATCAACGCCAAGAACAGGAGTGCCCTTTACTTCAGCAACATCCATCAAAGGATTATCCTGGTTAGGTGTTGAAGTAATTTCAAGTTTGCCATCACGGCTTAAAAGCCAAACCCATCCGCTTCCAAAACGGGCAATACCTGCCGCACTGAATTTTGTTTTGAACTCATCAAATGAACCAAATGTACTATTGATAGCTTCGCTTAAACTGCCTGAAGGCGAGCCGCCATCTTTTGATAAAATCTCCCAGAAAAAACTATGATTCCAGTGGCCGCCGCCATTATTGCGTACAGCGGGTGAAATTTTTCCTGCGCTGGCAACAAGTTCTTCCAATGATTTGTTATCATGTTCAGTACCGGCAATTGCTTTATTTAAATTATCTACATAAGCCTGGTGATGTTTGTCGTGATGAATTTTCATTGTTTGCTCATCAATATGCGGCTCTAATGCATCATATGCATAAGGCAGCGGAGGTAATGTGAATGCCATAGTAATTATGATTTATGAATTATAAATTTTAAAGGACAACAAATTTACTATGTGATAATTTAAAACAGGTTAATTCTTTCTTATATCGAAAATCAACTTTTTCGCACAGAGCTAAGTAGAACACAGAGAAAATATTTCTTTGTGCTCTTCTTTCTCTGGCGCGAATCATCTTCTTTTTTGAAAAAATGTTTTCATCAATAAAGCACATTCGGCTTTTAAAATCCCTGTTCTGATTTTTGTTTTTGGATGAAATGGAAAGTTAGGTTCTGTTACATGCCGATGACCATTCTTTTCATCATCTGCGCCCCACACAACACGTGAAAGCTTACTCCAGTACATTGCACCAACACACATTAAACAGGGTTCAACCGTTACATATAAAGTTGCTTCCGGTAAATATTTGCTGCCCAAAAAATTGTAGGCTGACGTTAGCGCTAAAATTTCTGCATGCGCCGTTGAATCATTCAATTGTTCTGTCATGTTATATGCGCGGGCAATAATTTTTTGATTAACAACAATCACAGCACCTATCGGAATTTCGTCCTGCTCAAAAGCTTTCGCTGCCTCCCGTAAAGCCTGCTGCATATAATATTCATCGTTCAGCAACATTATTTTCCACTTGAAATGAAAAAAAGCAGATAACATATTGGAAACAGTAAAAATATTTTTCTCATATAGCTTGATTGAGGATATAAAATTATGTAGAATCTTTCTGCATTTTTTCATAGCGCTTATCATGCAGTTTCCTAAAAACATCCAGTCCTATTTTAACCTGGCCGCCTTTATCTTTTGCTCTTAAATATATGCTGGCCCCGGGTTTTTCTATTTTAGATGAATCAATTTTTTTATAATCCTCCGGCTTGTTTTTAAGTGTAGAAAGCGGCACCTGTATTGAAATATCCGTTCTGTCTTCAAAGCTGTATGTACCTTCGATATACATAGTTAATGCAGAAGATTGAATGGGCATCCGGTGAATATAAATGTCGCCGTTCCGTATATCGAATGTATCTTTTAATTCTGCAAATTCAACGTTGTTTAAATCGCGGTTTTTAAAAACGTATTGTTGTATGTTTTTTAAAGATTGAAAATTTATTAAGGCTGCATTTTTTAAAGAGAAAAATAATTTTCCGTTTATTGTATTGGAAATTAATTTTCCCGCACTATTCATTCCAACAGAAATATCAGCCTTAGAATCCATTATGCCTTTTAAATTATTTGAGGTGATACTTGTTTGACCAAAATTGTCAAAGCCATAAAACAATTTTTTTACATTAATGTGCTGAAGGTTTACCTGCATATTTGCCTGATGCAGTTCATCGTTAACCTGGTGTACTTTAGCAGTAAGATTAAAATTGCCATCAGCATGTTGTAACGATGCCTGTTTAATTTCCCAATCATCATTTGTAAAAACTGCAATGGCAGTTACATTATTTGCAGTAAAGTTATGCAGTGATAATTTTTGTGTTTTAAGGTTGATGAATAAGTTGCCGTTTTCTATGGCGTTATCAATAGAATTTGCCGCATCTCCCAAACCTCTGCTGCTTTTTTTTGCAGTCACCTTAGTTTTTTTTGCAAACAGTGTTTTAAGATCTGCAAGGTTAAGTGCCGGTGAATATACATTGCAGTTAATGGTTGCATTACCAGGTTCTTTACTTGAAATTCTATTTAGATTTTGCCCGGTAATATTTACTGTAAAATGATTTGTATTAAGATTGCACTGGAAATTATTTATAAGAAGATTGTTTCCGGTTATACTTATCGCGCCGTTGCATTCAGAAAAAGTTAAGCTGCGCGGCACATACACTATTTTACCATCCTGTATCTGAATTTTTGCATCAACCTGATCAAGTAAAGATGCATCAGCTATCAGCGGGCCATTATATGCGAGGTATAATTTTGCATTGCCATTTATAAAACGCATTGTTGAAGAATTAAGCTGTTCATCCAATTGCGGCAAAGTGCATTCTGAAAAAAATTCAAACTGAATAACAGGCTTCAGCAAATTAGTTACAACTATATTTTTTGTTTTTAAATCAATATCACCCCAACGGCTTGTAAAAGCATTAATAGTTACCTGCGAATTATCATCAGTGAGAGGAAGATTTTTATTCACCTGGTTTGTAAAATTTCCTGAAAAATTGCAGTTATCTAAATTTATAACCGGTGTATTTATATTATTATTTTCTGTATTAAAATCAAGTTTTACTAATGGTATTGTTTTATATGCCAACGGGCCATCGAGCATTAACGTTGCATTAAGTGGCCCTGCAAGATTTAGCTTTTTTATTTTTTCACTTGTGGTAGGTTTTAATATAGCCATCGCCGCACTATAAGGAATATTCTTAGTAACTGCATCAATGTGAAAATGTGCCGGTGTATTAAAAAAGAAAGTGCCTTTTATAATAAAAGGCTGTCCCTGTATTTTAACCTTTGTATCATCAAATGAAAGAATATTACCGCTGGTATCATATTCCAGTTTCCATTTGGCCTGTATACGCTGGTTTTGGAGCCAATACCCTTTTGGAAGATTAAAACCCAGGCCACCAACCAGAATGTCTTCATCAAGTGTTATATAATATTTCCCGCCTGTTAAACTTATATCTGCGTCAGCATCGCTGATCCTTAATGCAAATCTTTTATTTTTTATAGCATCTTCACTAATGGCTGTAACATTTTGCAATTCAAAACTGCTGAATACAACGGGCTTCTTACTTTTTCTTTTTTGCTTATTCTGCGGCTTTAAAACATAACTGTTTGTATAGCCTTTCACATCAGTAAACGTATGTATAGTTGCGTTTTTTATTTTTACAGAACTGATTCTTAGTTTGCTTCCCAACAAATCAAAAAAGCCGGCTTTTGCAGTAATAGATTCTGCCTGTAAAAAGGGTTTATGATAAAATGAATCACTAATGGTTACATTATTCAATGTAATGCCAAGTTTGGGAAATGTTTGCCACACGGTTATCTCCGCTTTATTAATTTTTAATTCGCCAAGTATTGTTTGATTGAGCCTGTTTCTAAGAAAGGTTATCAGTCTGTCTTGTGAAGATGAAATGTAAATGCTTAGGCCAACAAGCAATAATAAGTACAATCCAAGTAAAACTGCTGCAGAGCGTAATATGCGTCGTTTTGTTTTTTTCGAAATAAAATGTAAACTGAAAATTTTTTTTGGTTCCATAGGCTTTAATAAAACAAGGTATATCAACTAAAAACCCCGCCAAACTGCCGTTTTATTAAAATTTATTATGAATAATGTATGGTAACATGCTTCTCCAGGTTGGCCAGTCATGATTAATATCCGGCCCCCAAATATCAAGCTCGTGCCATATTCCTTTATCCCATAATACCTGTGAAAACCTGCGGTTAGCATCAGGATCTTCAAAAGAACCACTGCCTGTATAAATATGAATATGGTTGCTTGCACGAATGCGGTCAAGATACCAGCTATCTGTAAGGTTTGGAATGTAGTGGATAGGGCTGTTGTAATAAACCTGCTCATCATAAAAACCTTTTGTGTATTCTGTAAGATCATATACTCCGCTCATGCTTATTGCGCCATTAATAAGATCAGGTCTTTTCAAAAATAAATTCATCGCGTGCAATGCACCAAACGATGCGCCGCAGGTATAAATAAAAGTATCGTTGCTGGTATTGTTGCGGATAAAAGGTATCACTTCATTAAACACATAATTATTAAAATCATTTTGGCGAATGGCTTTATGCTCGGGCACCATTTCATTATTCAACCAGCTTTCTTTATTAATACTGTCAATGCTGAACACTTTTATTTTGCCGCCGTCAATAAACGGCGCAAGAGCATCCATCATTTGAAAGCGTTCATACTCTAAATAATCTGCCGCCGCTGTTGGAATAAGTAATAGCGCAAAACCAAAGTTTCCGTACGTTGCTATTGGCATTTCTTTGTTAAGTGAAGAACTATACCATGATGTAATTTCTCTTTGCATGTTTATGTTGTTTTTATATGGTGCTTAAGTTAAGTCAGAAAGTCGGGAAGACCGGAAGTCTGACAGATTACTTTTGACTTCCGGTCTTCAATATTACAAACAAACCTTCTTTACTTCATTCCAAAGGTCACGAAAACATTGTGCTGCATAACTGCTGTTTGCATATTCAAATAAAGGCTTTTTTTGAATGCCCATTTTTTCTACATCACTTAAATATGGAATATAACTTTTAAAGAAAAGCTTGTCTTTATAAAATTGTTGTATCACTTCATGATGCAGGTTCTTCCTGTGATCAACCATGCTGAAAAAACATTTTATTTTGCCCTTATCCAATTCATTATTCTTAAAATATTCTGTTACTATTTCAAAAGAATTAACTGATAAAGTAGTTGGAATCACGGGCATCAAGATCCATTTTACAGCATTAAAAATATTTTCATGTAATAAAGAAATTCCGGGCGGGGAATCTAAAATAACAATGTCAAAATTTTTTAAACTGCTTATTAAAGATTTTAATTTTTTTTTGCTGTGCTTTGATTCATTCAGTAAGGCATCAATATTCCGCGCAGAAATATCAGAAGGAATAACCCAAAGGTTTTTAAATGCAGATCCCTGTATTGAATTTTTTATATCCAGTTCCTCAGTAAATATTTTTTTTGTTTCGTTTTTATTTGTGGCTTTTACATTCAAATAAAAGGAAGAAGAGCCCTGCGGATCAAGATCCCAAACCAATGTTTTATAACCTTCGGCTGCAGCAAGATATGCAAGATTTATTGCAGCAGCAGTTTTGCCTACACCACCTTTTAGATTGTACAAAGCCAAAACTGTCATGCTCTAAAATACAGGTTTAATTTATTATTCTCCCGTAAAAAATATATCGCTGTTAAAGATGGTTTGCATGTTGCAACCGTCATCTCCACAAGAGAAATGTGAAGCATTCATGAACACAAATAAAAATAAATTATTCCTATAAATAAATGGGTGGGGGAGATGGCCTATTCCTCTCTTAGATGCTTGCCTGTAAGATGAATAAAAACATCTTCAAGATTTGCCTGCTTTACTTCCTTTGGCTTTTCAAACCCGCTGGCAACAAGCTCATCAATCAGTTTATCGGGTGTAGCCATTGCAATAATATTTCCTGAATCAATAATGGCAACACGGTCACACAAAATTTCTGCTTCATCCATATAATGCGTAGTAATAATAACGGTTGTTCCCCTCCTTTGTATTTCTCTAACCAAATCCCAAAGATTACGCCTGGCCTGCGGATCTAAACCTGTTGTTGGCTCATCCAGAAAAATAATTTTTGGTTTATTGATAAGCGTTGTTGCAATAGAAAAGCGTTGCTTTTGGCCGCCGCTTAATTCTTTAAATTTTGCTTTGGCTTTATCACGAAGATTAACAGTGTCCAGCAATTGCATAGCATTCACCTGTTCATTATACAAACCGCCAAACAGGTAAATAAGTTCAGTAAGGTTCAGCCCCGGGTAATAACCGGAAGTTTGCAACTGCACGCCAATAATTTTTTTTATTTCATTAGGTGTTTCATCTAAATTAAAACCATCAACAATTATTTCGCCGCTTGTTTTTTCGCGCAGCGTTTCTATTATTTCAAGCGTGGTAGATTTACCTGCACCATTTGGCCCAAGCAAACCAAATATTTCACCTTTATATACATCAAAACTTATTCCTTTTACAGCCTTAAAATCGCCATAATTTTTTATAAGATTTTTTACTGAAATAATTATTTCCTGCATAGAAGCAAAGTAAGCACATTAAATTTTTCGTTGAAAAGAAAATTGTAAAATCTCATCCTGTTTTTACGTTTGCAAGAAATATCTTTGAACACTTTCACATGCAGGATTCAGTTACCGTTATTTACATAATTTCAGACAGGCGTGCCGGTTCTACCTTGCTGGAAAATATGTTATCTAAATCAGCCGAAACAATTTCGGTTGGTGAACTTGCGATGCTGAAAGGACATATTTGTAAAGCAGGACCTGGCGAAATCTGGAACTGGAACTGCAGTTGCGGCAAACCGGTTTTAGAATGTGAATTCTGGAGCAAAGTACTTGCAAATATTTATGATGATACATTTGAAACGAAAATTACCTGGCCGTATAAATCATCAAAAATTTTATTGTCATCTATGTTGCCTTTCATCACAAAAAAATCTTTGCTTCAATTTATTTATACAAAAAAGAATAAACAAACAACAGCAAACCTGGATGCGCTTTATTCAGCAATTGCAACTGTTTCAGGCAAAAAATTTATTATTGATTCTTCCAAAGATCCAATGCAGGCTTTGGCTGTAAATGAATGCACAAATGTTAATGCAAAATTCATCTGGCTTTCAAGAGACTTGCGTGCCATCACTTTTTCAAAACTGGAAAGATGGAAAGTAAATAAGCGTTCCAACAAAAAACCGCTTGAAACTTTAACCGATAGCTTTTATTATAAAAAGATATGTGCGGCAGCTTTGCAATCCATTAATAAAAACAATACAATAAAAATTAATTATGAATCGCTGGCTGCTGATCCGCAAAAGGAGTTAGATAAGATATGCAATAAATTTCGTTTGCAAAATTATACTGCACCGGAATTTATGGAGCTATCAAATGACCATACTATTGCAGGTACACCGGGAAGATTTGAAAGAAGAAAAATAGTTGCTGATAATAGCTGGAAAATTTTTTATAAGCATAATAAACTGCTTAATATTTTAGGCAAAGTTTTTAATTCGCTATAATGACCAATAACAATGATTTTTTTATTTTCACTGCACCCCGAAGCGGTTCCACCGTTTTAACAAGAACGTTGGATAAACATCCTGAAATTTTTTGCGCCGGAGAATTGTTTCATCCTTCAGATAAAATTTATCATGCTGAATGGCATTTTCCTTTCATCGGTAAAAAAAAGAAAAGAGGTTTTTCTAGAAAGGTGTTTTCTGTCATCAATTATATAAAGGGATATGTGTACGGCGCTGAGCATATTAAAAAATTTTATAGTAAACGAAATGAAAAAAAAATACGCGGATTCAAATTAATGATTGGCCATACAAAAGACTTCCCTGCGGTTTGGAAACATTTGCGGGCAGGAAATTTTAAGATCATTGTATTAATCAGGCAAAATACTTTTCGCGAAGCTTTATCAAGTTTCAGGGCGAGAAAGATCGGCGTTTTTCATTCATCGGAAGATCTTGCACATGCTGAAAAAAAAGTGAATATAAATGCATTGCAATTAAAAAAAAGAGTAGATGAGCTCGAAGCAATAAAACAAAATATTTTGCAAATAAGCGAGGGTACTAACCGCGTTATTATTACGTATGAAGATTTTGAAAACTGGCAACAGATGCTGGATAAGATTTTTGATTTTTTAGGCGTTGGAAAAATTGATATACAACCGGAATTAAGAAAAACAAGTTCTGTAAACTGGAGAGATGGAGTTGAAAACTACGCTGACATAGAAGCAGTAATGCGGGAAAAATATGTACATTTTTTAAACTGATCTGATAGCATTCGTTTTATTAATTCCGTTAACCACCTGAAACTGCAATGACAAAGTTTGTTATAGTCACTTTACCACGAACGGGCTCAACATTATTAAGTAAATCACTCAACAGGCATCCTGAAATATTTTGCGATGATGAGATATTTCATTTTGGCTTTCGTGACTATTTTAGCAAGAATCAATTCAGGTTTTTAAAACTTCGCTCTCTCCCTAAAAAAATAAATTACGTCATTAATTACCCGTTAACTTATTTAAAGCTCAGGGGCTTTCTTAACAGGTATTACACCAATAAACCCAATGAACATTTTAAAGCAAGAGGTTTTAAGCTGATGTATTATCAAACATATTATACGCCGGGCTTAATATCTTACCTGAAAAAAAATAATATTAAAGTAATATTACTGCTGCGTGAAAACATTTTACGCAATGCTTTGTCAGATATGCGTGCACGTTCAACCGGTGTTTATCATCACCAGGATAACAATGAAGAGATACGTTCAGGGCTGAAAAAATTAAATGTAGACACGCAGGAATTACAGAAAAAAATGAGCGCCATAGTAAAGCAAAATAAAAAGCTTGCAGGTATTGTAAGTGATATGGATTATATAAAAATCCGTTATGAAGATTTTAGTGATTGGGATAAAACAATGAACCGCATAGAGGCTTTTTTAAATGTATCAACAACAGTAATTTCTGCTGGTACACAAAAATTAAACCCTGATAATTTGCAGGACATGATTGAAAATTACAGCGAAGTGGAAAGCTGGCTCAGGCAAAATAATTATTCAGAATTTACTGCATAAAAAAAGCTGCTCTTTTTAGAACAGCTTTTATATTGAACAGCTCGTAAATTATTTATGCCGGTTCTTTTACTTTACTTGTAGCCCATTCTATTAAAATATCAGCAACCAACGGGCGTGAAAATTCTGAAGGCGGACGTTCACCATTCGCAAGCATTTCCCGCACTTTAGTTCCGCTTAAAGAAACTATATCAGGATTTTTTGGCGCTGTTTTGCTGCTTGCCATGCTTTCAGTGTTTTTGCACCAGAATGTATTTTCAAATTTCAATATCTGCATTCCCATTTCAGGCCCAACTTTATCCATAATAACCTGTGCATCATACGTACCGTAATAATTTCCAACACCGGCATGGTCGCGGCCTATTATCATGTGCGTGCAACCATAATTTTTACGTATCAATGTATGATTAATCGCTTCACGCGGACCTGCATAACGCATTGCTGTTGGTAATACGCTCAGCTTTGTATTATCCGGGTTGAAATAATTTTCAATCAACGCTTCATAACATTTCATACGAACGGGTGCAGGAATGTCGTCGCTTTTTGTTTCACCAACAATAGGATGAATTAAAGCGCCATCAACTATTTCCTGTGCGCATTTAATTAAATATTCGTGTGCACGATGTATAGGATTTCTGGTTTGAAAAGCTACGATTGTTTTCCATCCGCGTTTTTCAAATTCTGCTCTTGTTTCACTTGGATCAAGAAAATATTTATCAGCAATATCTTCTTTACGCAGAGGACGATTCACCATTTCAAGCGGACCTGCGATAAACTTGTTACCGCCGCGTTTAATAGCTGCAACACCCGGATGTTTATCTTCAGTTGTACCAAAACATTTTTGTGCAAAGTTGTCAAGGTCCAATTCAAATTTTTCTTCTACTGTCATTACAGCCAATACATTTCCTTCTTTATTCAGCAAAGCAATTTCTTCACCTTCTTTAATATTGTCAAACTGATCACCTGCAGGCAAAGGAATAGGAATTCCCCATGCAAGGCCGTTTGTTAATTTCATATTCTCAATAGCTGATTCACAATCAGCTTTTCCCATAAAACCAGTTATCGGGCTGAAAGCACCAACAGCGATCATTTCAATATCTGCACCATAGCGATCTTCAATAGTAAGATTGAAAATTTTTTTTGCTTTGGCTTCCAATTCTTCTTTGCGTGCACCGGTTGTAATTCTGTTTACCAGTGTTCCGCCATGCGGTTGATTCATTTAATTATTATTTTATTGATGATAAATTAAGCTTCAACTGATTCAAAATAACCATTCTTTTCAAGATAGTCTACAACCTGTGTAGCACATTCTTCAAGATTGTAATCACCGGTTTTTACAACGATCTCAGCATTTTCGGGAGCTTCATAAGGATCATCAATACCAGTAAAATGTTTGATCTCTCCGGCACGCGCTTTTTTGTATAAGCCTTTAGGATCGCGGCTTTCACAAACTTCAATCGGTGCATCAATATACACTTCAATAAATTCTCCTCCAGGCACCAATGCACGAACCATATCCCTGTCACTGCGGTAAGGAGAAATAAAAGCTGTTGAAACAAAAGCGCCTGCATCAACAAAAAGTTTTGCAACTTCTCCAATACGGCGTATGTTTTCTTTACGGTCATCTGCTGTAAATCCCAATCCTTTATTTAAACCATGGCGCACATTATCGCCGTCCAGTACATAAGTATGAAATCCTTTCTCAAATAATTTTTCTTCCACTTTATTTGCGAGTGTTGATTTTCCGGCTCCTGAAAGACCGGTGTACCATAAGATTGCGGATTTATGGCCGTTCATGCGGTGGCGGTCAGCTTTGGTAATTGTGGCATTGTGCCAAACGATGTTTTTAGTTATTTCCATGCGCTTTTTTGGTTTAAATTTTGCGCGAAAGTAAGGCTATGCAGGCAAAATTCCTATTACAACTATAGAATAAAACATAATGATTATTTAATTCAGCTTTTTTGCCATCAGCCAATCGGTTTGCACATCATCACCCAAAGTAAAATAATGCTCCCCGAATTTTTGAAAACCAAAACGTTCATAAAATGCAATTGCTTTTGGATTGTGTTCCCAGACACCCAGCCATATAAACGTTCTTTGTTTTTCTTTTGCAATTGCTATGCAGGCATTCATTAAAAAGCTGCCAATGCCTTTGCCAATTGCAGACGTTACAGTATAAATGCGTGCTATTTCAATAATATTATCCGTTCCTAAATTTATTTCAGGCATGTTTTTATCACGCATGCGCACATAGCCAGCAACTTCATCTCCATCATAAGCCAACAAAAAAATGTTATCCGGCAGATCAAGTTCAGCTATTAATTTTTCCTGTGTAAAAATTTCATTCATAAACTTAGCCATGTTTTCTTTCGTATTAGCAGGCGCAAAAGCATTATAAAATGTTTCGCGGCTTAAGTGTGCTATTAAAATTGCATCTTTATTAGTGGCTATGCGAACACTTAAATTTTTCATACGCTTACAAAAAATAATAATGTGATTATCTATGAAAATATATATTTGTGCCTTAACTAAACTAAAATTTATGAGATTCAAAACCCGAATGCTTGCAATAGCTATATGCTTTGCCTTTGCTTCAATTCAGTTTACTTCATGTAAAAAAGACAATGTTGCAACTAAACTAACTGCCGAGAACAATTCAAATTCTATTGCTTCCATTAAACAAAACCTTGTTGCCTGGTACAAATTTACAAATGGGAATACAGGAGATTACAGCGGCAACAATAATCCTCTCAACGCACACCACGTAACATTGGATACTGATTATATGGGCCGTCCGAATAATGCATGCAGATTCAATGGGTTTAGCAGTTATATGCAAACAGGCAATTCGAGATCATTAAATCCTTCGTCTATAACTTTGGTTGCATTATTTAAACCTACCGGTTTTTATGGAGGTATAACGACAAGAATATTAATGAAAGGAACAGATGACCAATCAAATGGTGATTATTATTTAGGTTATCAGAATAATGGTGCAATGTATGGGTTGTATGGAGATGGTCAATTTCAATCTAATAACCCGGTAAGTCCTCAAGGCACACTTCAGCTAAATAGCTGGTATAAATTAGTTTATACTTATGGCGATGGTGTTGGCAAGTTATATGTAAATGATGTTTTAGTGAACCAGGCTAATGTAACAGCATCATTTAACCATAACATATCTCCTTTAAGAATTGGCACAACTGGCAGACCTGATTTTCCATATTGGTTTAATGGCGTAATTGATGAAATAAGAATATACAACATAGCTTTAAGTGCAAAACAAGTAGCTAACGTAGATAGCCAATTAGGTAAATAATTTTTTTATAAAATTTTAAGAGGTTGTCTCATAAGTAGTCAGCCTCTTTTTTTTACAAATATGTATTCTGCAAAACCAGTTATATCCCAAAGTATATTTGCTTCTAATTTTTTATTTTTTATTAGTGAAATAAAAACCCTTGCCGGCATTGCTAAAATGCTCCAGGGATTCCTTCTTGTTCCGCTTTTTAAGACTTCGCAATTGTTAGCTTTAAAAATTTCAGAAAGTTCTTCAATCGAATAAATTCTCACATGGGTTGTATCATCATAGAAGTTAAGTGTTCCATACATACTTGGCAACTTTAAACTTTTTTTACCTGGATATTCGATATAAAAGAAACCGCTTTTTTTAAGCTTTGGCAATAACGCTTTCAAAACTTTATCGCCATTATATAAATGTTCAATTACATGTGCCATCCTTATAGCATCAAAAAAGTTATCAGGTATAATTGTATAATCAAGGGTAGTTAAATCGATTTGATAAAAATTTTCAATTACTTCAAAATCCTTTTCGTCATTATTATAATTTTTATCTAAATCCAAACCGTAATACTCACACTTCGGAAAAATAAGTTTTGTTTTGGAAGGACTATGATTTCCGCACCCTACATCTAATAATTTAAAAGTTCTATTATCAAACTTATCATTAATGAATTTGAATTTATAGTTTAATAATAATGATGCTTTTCTGCTAAAACGATTCATATAAATTTTTAAAGTGCAGTTTAATTAGTCAACAAAACGATTCAGAACTCTGTTGTAATTTTTTTGTTATAATGAGTGAAAATAACAATTTATATAAAGGCGCAAAACAAGCAGTGCTCAAATTTTGTAATGATAACAGTGTAGGATATATTCCTATTCCTGATGGCGCCGGCACTGCAATAATAACAAAATAGATAATTTTTATTATCGTAATTTCGGCATCCTTCAATTATGCTGAATAATAAAGTTGACCAGGAAAAACTTTCAACCGAAGAATCCATCGAAGTGTACGGGGCACGTGCGCACAATCTCAAGAACATTGATATCGTCATTCCAAAAAACAAATTAGTTGTTATAACAGGTATTAGCGGCAGCGGGAAGTCTTCGCTGGCTTTTGATACTATTTATGCAGAAGGCCAGCGTCGCTATATGGAAACCTTTGGGGCTTATGCAAGACAATTCATTGGTGAAATGGAAAGGCCTGATGTAGATAAAATAACCGGGCTTTCGCCTGTAATTTCTATCGAACAAAAAACTACGAATAAAAACCCGCGCTCAACCGTTGGAACAGTAACGGAAATATATGATTTCATGCGTTTGCTGTATGCCCGCATCGGCGAAGCTTATAGTTATAACACACGAAAACAGATGGTGAAGTGGAGCGAAGAAGAAATTGTAAAGAATATCTTTCAAAGATTCAATAACAAAAAAATTTCTTTGTTAGCGCCATTGGTGCGCGGAAGAAAAGGACATTACCGGGAATTGTTTGAAGAGGTAAGAAAGAAAGGTTTTGTAAAAGTAAGAGTTGATGGAGAGATAAAAGATATTACTCCAAAAATGCAGGTTGACCGTTATAAAATTCATGATATAGAAGTAGTGGTTGACAGGTTGAAAGTGGATGATGGATTCAGAACACGTTTAAGCCAAAGCGTGCAGCAAACATTAAAGCTGGGAAAAGATTTAATGTTTGTTTTTGTTGAGCCTTCAATAACAGACAAAGCAAAAAATTCTTTGCCTTTTGTTGAAGGAAAAGAAAGTGAAATCGTGAGCTACAGCAAACAACTTATGTGCGAAGACACGGGCATTTCTTATGAAGAACCTTCGCCGAATTCATTTTCTTTTAACTCTCCTTATGGCGCCTGCCCAACATGTAAAGGCTTAGGCACAATGTTTAAGGTAAATATGGAGGCCGTTATTCCCGATGCATCATTAAGCATCAGCAATGGCGGTATTGCACCACTCGGTGAAGAGCGTGAAGCCTACGTGTACCGCTCTGTTCAGGAGATCGCAAAAAAGAATAAAATTTCTCTCAGCACACCCATCAATCAACTTCAGCCAAAACAATTAAATATTTTATTGTATGGAAATGAAGATGGTGAAGAAGTAGAAATAAATTTTGAGGACACGAAATTTGATGCACAATCTCCGTTTGAAGGAATTGTAAATATGCTGAAACGATGGTTCAACAGCGGCTACAGCGAAAGTTTGCGTGAGTGGTCTGAACAGTATATGCAACTGATGCCTTGCGCAACCTGCAATTGCGCCCGCTTAAAAAAAGAAAGCCTTTGGTTTTTGATTGATGGAAAGAATATTTCAGAATTAAGTGAAAAAAATTTAGATAAATTATATGCCTGGTTTGATGGCATTGAATTAAGATTAAGCAACAAGCAACGTACCATTGCTAAAGATGTAGTAAAAGAAATTCGTGAACGCTTAACTTTTTTATTAGATGTTGGGTTGACTTATCTCACGTTGAATCGCCCCTCAAAAACATTAAGCGGCGGCGAAAGCCAGCGTATACGTTTAGCAACACAAATTGGTTCGCAACTGCAGGGCATCACATATATTTTAGATGAACCTTCTATCGGCTTGCATCAAAGAGATAATCATCGGTTGATATCTGCATTGCAAAACCTGCGCGATATTGGCAACAGCGTTCTTGTTGTTGAACACGATAAAGATATTATGCTTGCTGCGGATCATTTAATAGATATTGGTCCGAAGGCAGGTTTTCATGGCGGCAAAATTGTGGCTGAAGGCACACCAAAAAATATGTTGAAGCTGGATACGCTTACAGCAGGTTATCTTAACGGAATTCATACAATTGCTATTCCGGAAGAACGCAGAAAGGGCAACGGCAAAAAACTTATTTTAAAAGGTGCTAAAGGAAATAATTTAAAAAATGTTGATGCAGAATTTTCATTGGGAAAATTTATTGTGGTAACAGGGGTAAGCGGCAGCGGAAAATCAACGTTGATCAACGAAACATTGTATCCTGTTCTTTCAAAGCATTGTTATAATTCTAAAATGTCTCCGCTTGAATATAAAAGCATAAAAGGTTTGGAGAATGTTGATAAAGTAATTGAAATTGATCAATCGCCGATTGGCAGAACGCCAAGAAGTAATCCTGCAACTTACTGTGGTTTTTTTACTGATATAAGAACCTTATTCGCCTCAGTACCGGAAGCAAAAATCCGAGGCTATGCTGCAGGGCGTTTTTCATTTAATGTAAAAAGCGGAAGATGCGATGTATGTGAAGGCGGCGGCATGCGGGTGATTGAAATGAATTTTCTGCCTGATGTATATGTGCCTTGTGAAAAATGCAATGGTAAGCGGTATAGCCGGGAAACATTAGAGATCCGCTACAAAGGAAAATCAATTGCTGATGTGCTGAGCATGACGGTGGAAGAAGCAGTTGAATTTTTTCAAACGGTACCTTATATCTATCGTAAAATAAAAGTGCTGGAAGAAGTTGGGCTTGGTTATATCACGCTTGGGCAAAGTGCTGTTACCTTAAGTGGAGGCGAAGCTCAACGTGTAAAACTGGCAACGGAATTATCAAAACGCGATACAGGAAAAACATTTTATATTTTAGATGAACCGACAACTGGTTTGCATTTTGAAGATATACAACACCTGCTTGATGTATTAAATAAGCTGGTTGATCGAGGCAATACAGTTTTAGTGATTGAGCATAATCTCGATGTGATAAAAGTTGCCGATCATGTGATTGATCTTGGGCCCGAAGGCGGGGATGGCGGCGGCAGAATTTTATTTGAAGGAACACCCGAAGAACTTATAAAAAATAAAGAAAGCCATACCGCAAAATTTTTAAAAGCAGAATTGAATTAGGTTTCGTTTGCTAATCAAGACGGTTATTAATTGCGCTTTCAATTTTTTTAAAAAGATGATAAGGCTTATATACACGCCAATCCGGCAAACTCATCAGTTCTATAAAACGGTCAAGATGTTTGCGGTGAAAATCATATTGTGCGGCCTCACTCATATTTAATGCAATCGTCCAGCCATGTGAATCTTCATTTTCTTCATACCATTCCTGGTAATAATCTTTATCACCGCTATGAAAGTTAAGCACGTTTTCGGTTATCAGTATAAACTTATTAATCCCGTTGCTCATCATTAAATCAATAACATCTCTTTTCAATGTCATTATATCATTTTCAATGGCATCATTCCATTCTCCCAACATTTCAATAATTGCATAACCCAGCTCGTAATCTGCATAAATTATTTTTAAATACAGCGTACGGCTGCCAAATTCATCCCATTGCGGATGGATGTAATAATTATAAACTGCCTGTGAAAATTCGAACTCGCTGTACACACGTCCAAAAAAAGGAGATTTAGGATCTTCTTCAGAAATATATAAATGCCGCCAGTTATAAAATGGTTCTATCTCATGCATAAAGCTTCACTTCAATTCTTTTGCAATTGAGTTTTATCAATCGCATTAATTTTTTCATTGGCCCATTGTAAAGCTAATTTCAATTGCTGTGCCATAGTAAGATTTGTGTTGTCCAAAATCACAGCATCTTTTGCTTTTCGCAAAGGGCTTATTTCCCTGTTACTGTCAATATAATCCCGCATTTCAAGATTTTGCTTTACTTCTTCAATCGTAATTGCAGTGTTTACTTCAAACAGTTCTTTAAATCTCCGTTCAACACGCACTGCTATATCTGCAATCATAAAAATTTTTAATTCTGCATGCGGAAAAACAGTAGTGCCAATATCTCTACCATCCATTACAACGCCTTTATCTTTTCCAATTCTTTTTTGTTGAGCTACAGCAAATTCTCTTATTTCTTTTATGGCAGCAACCTCGCTAACTTTTTCGCTTATAAGCATATCCCGGATAAACGGTTCAACATTTTCATCATTCAAAAAAATATGGCTTTTGCCTGCATCAACATTAAATTCAAATGAAAGATGAATATTTTTTAAAGCCTCTTTAATTTGTTTGTTATTCTGCAACTGAATAGAATTACGCAAAAAATATAAAGTTATTGCCCGGTACATAGCGCCGCTGTCAGCATATATATAATGCAATTCCTTAGCTAATTGTTTTGCAAGCGTACTTTTTCCGCATGATGAATAACCATCAATTGCAATAATTATTTTTTGCTGCATGTGCAAAACTGAAAAAAAAATCTGTAAACTGAAAAGACTTTATTGATTTACTATTTCAACTCCGGGGTGTTTGGAGGCGTCAAAAGCAAATTGACTGTCAGAAAAAGAATTATTCAAAGAAATATTAGTAAAATTTATTTCAATAATAGCATTTGTTTTATCTGTTATAACTGCTTTTGTTATAAGATTGTTTGATTTATTCAGGTAAAGAATTACCTGCTTATAATTTTTTCTTTTGTCAACAGGCATTAATTGCACCTGGTAATTAACAGATGAAGAAATCAATTGTATATCGAAATCTTTTTTATCAAAACCTGTGATAATTTGTTGCGGAGATAATTCATTATCATCATCAGCAGCCTTTGCCACAGTAACTTCATTCTGACCATCGTAATTCCAAATCTGTACACCATTGCTGAATATTTCAGCGCCACCCTGCTTTACATAATATTTTGAACCTTTTATTTTTAAAATACCGTTTGAAGAAGATACTGTGTGCCCAAACTTATCTTTTTGTGTTAAAGAGAAGCTAACACTTATGCCTTTAGAAGATTGCACTTTAGCTGCAGCCTTATCTAAAACACTCTGCGCATTTGTATTGGTTTGAGCCTGAACAGTAAAACTGAGAATATTTAAAAAGATTAGAAAGCTAAATAATTTTTTCATTAAAAAGTTTTATTGCAAAGTTCGACATTCATCTGCTAAAACAGTTTATTTCAAAATCCCCGGATACTTAATTTAGTCGAGATTTTTGTTTTTATTAACTCGTTAACTGTTAATACTGCTCTTCATATAGCTAATTTGCCCGAAAAAATTATCTTTGCACGCTTTTATGAAATTTTTACCCGTCATCATACTCAGCTTTTTATTACTGGCATCCTGTACTTCTAAGTTTGGGCATGTAATGAAAAGCAAAGACAAAGAATATAAACTGAAAATGGCTGAGCAGTATTATGCCAATAAAGATTATGAGAAAGCGCAGGAACTTTATACTGATCTGCTGCCCCTTTTTAAAGGTGATCCGAGGTTTGAAGATATTTATTATAAATATGCCTATACCTCTTACTATTTGAAAGATTACATGAACGCAGAAAATCTTTTTAAAACTTACGGAGAAAATTTTCCAAACAGCGCTAAGGTTGAAGAAACAGAATTTATGCGTTGTATGGCATATTACAAGCAATCGCCAAAAGTTGATCTTGATCAAACCAACACGGTAAAAACAATGGCACTGTTGCAGGCATTCATCAATACACATCCAGATTCAAAACAAGTTGCGGAGGCAAATGAAATAATTGATGTGTGCAGAAAAAAAATGGAATTAAAAGAATATAATAATGCCCAACTATATTATGATTTGGGATTTTATAAATCTGCAGGCGTTGCTTTTTTAGTTTTAATTGATGATTTTCCTGATTCTGACAACGGGGATGCTTACGCATTAAGTTCAATAAAATCATACTACAAATATGCAGAAATGAGTATTGTTGATAAGCAGGAAGAGCGTTTTGAAACAGTAGTGAATGAGGTAAATGATTTTGAAGAACGTTTCCCCGGCAGTAAATTGCTGGCAAATGCAAATAATTATAAAACACTGGCTGAAAATAATTTAAAAAAACTTCAAACACAAAATAATGAGCAAACTAAGGCGACAACTCAGCGCTAATACGCTGAATACAGTAGAAACAAAAAATTTACTGGATATAAAGTCAAGAACAGGAAACCTGTATGAATCTATTGCTATAATTGGCAAAAGAGCAAACCAGATAAATATTGCGATTAAAGAAGAATTGCACAACAAACTGGAAGAATTTGCAAGCCATACAGATAGTCTTGAAGAAATTCATGAAAATAAAGAGCAGATAGAAATATCAAAGGCGTATGAAAAAATGCCTAATCCAGCTATTCTTGCCACACAGGAATTTTTGGAAGAAAAGATCTATTACAGGAAGAATGATGATGATCTTTTCCGTTAGTCTGCTGTAAATTGTATTTTTAATCCCGCTTATGGCGGGATTTTTTATTAAGAAGCAAATGTTTAAAGGAAAAAAAATTTTACTTGGCATTACTGCAGGCATTGCAGCCTATAAATCTATTTTACTTGCAAGATTATTGGTAAAAGAAGGTGCAGAAGTTAAAGTAATAATAACGCCTGCTGCAAAAGATTTTGTTTCCCCGCTTGTGCTATCAACACTTACCAATAATAAAGTTTTAATTGATATTTCAGAAGATGATAGCTGGGCAAATCATGTAATGCTTGGCCGCTGGGCAGATGTAATGCTGATTGCGCCCTTAAGCTGTAACACGCTAGCAAAAATGGCACACGGTCAATGTGATAATTTATTGCTTGCTGTTTATCTTTCATCAACCTGCCCTGTTATAATTGCACCGGCAATGGATGAAGATATGTGGCATCATCCTTCAACTAAAAAAAATATTGCAACCTTAAAGGAATATGGAAATAGTATAGTTGATGTGGAAACCGGTGAACTTGCCAGCGGTTTATATGGTGAAGGCAGAATGGCTGAACCGGAAACGATCGTTTCTTTTATATATGAAAATTTTTTCAGAGAAAATGTTTTAAAAAATAAAAAAGCATTGGTAACAGCCGGGCCAACATACGAACCGCTTGACCCCGTTCGTTTTGTAGGAAATCATTCATCAGGCAAAATGGGTTTTGCACTTGCAGAAGCTTTGTATGAAAAAGGTGCGGATGTAACAATAGTAACAGGGTTAGTTAATCAAACAAAAAAATACAAGGGCATAAATATTATTAAGGTTGAAACTGCCGATGAAATGTATGATGCATGTATGCAATTGCATAATGAAATGAATATTGAAATAATGGCAGCAGCCGTTGCAGATTACAAGCCGGCAGAAATTTCAACAGAAAAAATTAAAAAAAATGAAACAGAGCTTTCCCTTCAGCTTATAAAAACAAAAGATATTCTTGCAGCATTAGGCCAGCAAAAAAAGAATGGAAATTTTTTAGCAGGTTTTGCATTGGAAACAGAAAATGAAAAAGAAAATGCGCTTAAAAAATTAAAAACCAAAAATGCAGATATGATTATTTTAAATTCATTAAAAGATGCAAATGCAGGTTTTGGTTTTGATACAAATAAAGTTTCTGTTTTTTTTGCTGATGAAACAAGTGTTGAACTTGAACTTGCATCAAAAAAAGAAATTGCAAATAAAATTGTTGAACTCATCATACAGAAAATTCATGCATAAGATTTTTTTATTTATAGTGCTCACCCTGCTTATTAAAACACAGGTAAATGCCCAGGAACTGCAAGCAAAAATTACTGTAAATGCTCAACAGGTTTCTACAACCAATGTTGATAAAAGTGTACTTACGAACTTTCAAAACCAGCTTACTACATTTCTTAATAACCGCAAGTGGACAAGTGATGTTTTTCTGCCGCAGGAAAAAATACGGTGCAATTTTATTCTTACTATAAGCAGTGCTGACCAGGATAATGTTTATTCTGCAACGCTGGCAATACAAGCAGCAAGACCTGTATATAATGCATCTTATCAAACTGCATTAATTAATTACCAGGATGGCGATTTTCAATTTAAGTATGTACCGTTTCAACAGCTTGATTTTAATGAGAACCGCGTGCAGGGAACAGATGCATTAACTGCAAACCTTACCGCTGTTTTTGCTTACTACGTGTATATGATTCTTGGTTTTGATTATGATTCCTTTTCTCCGAAAGGTGGCGATGCATATTTTCAAAAAGCCCAAAATATTGTAACCAATGCACCCGAAGCTAAAAGCATAACAGGATGGAAGGCTTTTGACGGAGTAAGAAACCGTTACTGGCTTGCAGAAAATTTAATGAATGCAAAATATAATGATGTACATGATATCATTTACAGCTATTACCGTGATGGACTTGATAAAATGTATAGCGATAATGAAACGGCAAGAGGAAATATATTGGATGCTTTATCATCTTTACAGGATTTCAACCAGCAATATCCAAACACTATGATTGCTCAATTTTTAGTGCAGGGAAAAGCACAGGAATATATCGGAATTTTTAAAAACGGTGACCCGCAAAGCCGTGCACAGGCTTCGCAGATTTTAGCTGTAATTGATATTTCAAATGCCAGTCTTTATAAACAGGAAATGAAATGAAGAAATACCTGTTGTATTGTATAATTGTTTATGTTTTTACAGCATGCACTACGGAAGATAAAAAGATTCCGAAAGATATATTGCCTATTGATAAAATGAAAATAATTGTATGGGATTTGACGCAGGCCGGCAGTTATGCAAATTACCTGCAGGAAAAGGATACTACGAAAAAAAAGTTAAATACAATTTATTTGGCCGAAGTACTAAAGCTGCATAACATTAATAAAACCGATTTTTTTAAAAGCTTTAATTTCTATCAATCTCACGCGCTTCTAAACCAAATATTATTTGATTCTGTAAGCGCTTATGCGCAAAGGCAGCGAAATGAAATGTATAAAAAAATGCGATAGCAAATCAGCCTTTCATATGCTTTAGGTTTTTGTTAAGTAATTTAAATTAAGCATGAACGTTTTAGCAAGGTCAATTGGCACAACAATGGCAATATCAAAAAATAAAAAATTAATGCTATGCAAAAAATCATTTTGTCTTTATGTTTTGTGTTAACCTTATCTGCTGCAGTTTCAGCTCAATCGTTACATCTTGGTCCAAAGCTTGGTGCTAATTTTGGAAAAATTGACGGGCAATCTTTTAAAGATGGTTATAATTTTGGGTATGTAGCCGGTGCTTATGTATATCTTGGATTCAATAAAAACTGGGGCATACAACCAGAGTTACTCTTTAGTCAAACAAACACGACAGTTGATTCTGGCTATGGATTGGAAAAGCCAAAAGATCTTCATCTGAATTATTTAAACATTCCTGTTCTTTTAAATATCAACGCAAGTAAATTACTTACGCTTCAGCTCGGCCCGCAATTTAGTATACTGATGAATAAAGATCAGTCGCTTGTTAACAATGGAGAAAATGCTTTTAAAGGCGGCGATCTAGCTGCTGTATTAGGCGCCCAGTTAAACTTCGGCTTACTTAATGTTTACGGTCGTTATAATATTGGTCTCAGTGATATTGGAGATATAAGTAACCAGGATAAATGGAAAAGCCAGGCGATACAGGTTGGCGTGGGCTTACGAATTTTATAGGGGGTATATTTTGTATTGAAGAAAAGCATTGCACAATAGTGTGATGCTTTTTTGTTTTGTGAATAGCAATAAATTTAGTTTGCATTTATAATAATATCATCGGGTTAAATTTGCTGAATGAATAATGCTGTAAAGCTTATTGAATGTCCACGTGATGCAATGCAGGGCTGGCATAGTTTTATTCCAACACAAAAAAAGATTGACTATATAAACAGCTTATTAAAGGTTGGATTTGATACAATTGATTTTGGAAGTTTCGTTTCGCCAAAAGCTATTCCGCAAATGGCAGACACAAAGGATGTAATCAGGAATTTGGATTTAGGAAATACAGAAACAAAATTGCTTGCAATAATTGCGAATGAACGTGGCGCAAAAGAAGCAATTGAATTTGATGAAATAACTTATCTCGGTTTTCCTTTTTCAATTTCGCAAACCTTTCAGCAAAAAAATACCAACAGCAGCATTGAAGAAAGCTTGCAGCGCGTTGAAAATATACAGTCGCTTTGCATTCAGCATAAAAAGCAATTAGTAATTTATTTAAGCATGGCATTTGGCAATCCTTATGGCGATGAATATAATGCCGGAGTTCTGTTGCATTGGGCAGATGAAATTGTAAAAAGAAATATCAATATAATTTCATTAGCAGATACTGTTGGCGTTGCAGCGCCGGAACAAATTTCTTTTGCCTGCAAAACTTTGATGAGTATATATCCTTCAATAGAATTTGGCGTGCACCTTCATTCAACTATGCAAAACAGGAAAGAAAAATTAGATGCTGCATTAAATGAAGGTTGTTTAAGATTTGACGGTGCTTTAAAAGGAATTGGTGGTTGCCCAATGGCGCAGGATGAACTGGTTGGAAACATGGATTCAATTTTTATGATTGATTATTTCAAACAAAAAAATTTATTGAATGCTATAGATGAAGAAGCATTGCAACAAAGTATACAAATTGCCAACGAAATATTTATTTAGCCATGCAGTTTTTCGCAAACATTAATATAAAACCATTAGAGCCATCTATTACTTACAAAAATAAAATTCTGTTAACCGGTTCGTGTTTTACAGAACACATTGGCAATTTTTTATCAGAAAACAAATTCAATGTGCTTCAAAACCCACATGGCATTTTGTTTGACCCGCTAAATGTTTCATCAAGCTTATTATCATACATACAAAATAAAAAACATGCAACAGAAGATTTATTTTATTTGAATGAAGCCTGGAATAGCTGGCAACATCACAGCCGCTTTTCAAACCCTGATAAAAATGAATGTTTAAACAACATCAACCAAAGCCAGCGGCAGGCGCATGAATTTTTAAAAGATGCAGATTGGTTAATTATAACATTAGGTTCTGCGTTTACGTATAAACTTGCTGAAAATTCTGAGAGTGTTGCAAACTGTCATAAAGCGCCTGCACAAAATTTTACAAAACATTTAAACACAATTGAAGAAATTATAACTGCTTTTGATAACACGATTCACCAGTTGTTTCATTTCAATAACAAATTGAAAATAATATTTACCATAAGCCCAGTAAGGCATTTAAGAGACGGTGTTGTTGATAATAACCGGAGTAAAGCAAGGTTGATTGAAGCGGTTCATCATCTTGTAAACAAGTTTGATAAACTGTATTACTTTCCTGCTTATGAATTAGTGATTGATATTTTAAGAGATTATCGTTTTTATGATGTTGATCTTGCGCATCCAAACTATGCGGCTACACAATTTGTTTTAGAGAGATTTTCTGAAACTTGTTTTAATGAGGCAACAAGAGAATTATCGGAAGAAATAAAAAAACTAATAATTGCAAAAAAGCATAAGCCATTCAACCCACAATCATCATTACATAAAAAATTTCTGCAGCAGCACCTGGCAAAAACAAAACGTATTGTGCAAATACATCCTTATTTAAATTTTGAAGAGGAAATAAAATATTTTTCAGGAAATTAAAAGCTACATTTTCTCCCTTTAGGAGTTAGGGATAACAGGACTAGCCGCATTTTGAAAGGCATTGCGGATGATACCGCAAACATCAGCATCAATCATCTTTTCTGCAAGAGAGAGCATATTGCAAAAAGCAACATCATTACTTATCCCATGCCCGATAATAACAGGTTTTTCTACACCAAGCACAGGTGTGCCACCATAGTTTTCATAGGCAAAGCGATGCATGAATTCATCATTGTGCAGGTTGCGGCTTTTTACAATGTCGTAAATTGATTCCCCCATTTTAAGCACAACATTACCGGTAAAACCATCACAAACTGTAACATCTGCACCTCCGTTAAAGACATCTCTTCCTTCTACATTACCCATAAAATTTACCTGGGAATTTTCTTTTAATAAGGGATAAGCTTCTTTACATAAAGCATTGCCTTTGCCTTCTTCTTCGCCAATATTCAATAACCCAACTGTTGGATTGGTAATACCTAAAATACTTTCTGCATATAAGCTTCCAAGTAAACCAAACTGATCAAGATGTTGGGGTTTGCAATCAACATTTAAACCAACATCAAGCAGCATTCCGGTAGTTCCGCCAATTTTTGGAATAACTGTAGCAATAGTTGGCCGCAGAACGCCTGCAAGCGGTTTTAAAAAAAACATAGAACCAATTAACATAGTACCGGTATTGCCAGAACTTAAAAATGCATCTGCTTTACCGGAAGCCAGTAATTGAAATCCCTTTGCAATTGAAGAATCAGGTTTATCTTTTAAAGCTTTTGTAGGGTGCTCGTGGTAACCGATAACCTGCGAAGTATGGATAAGGATTATATGATCTTGCGGTACTTTATATTCATCAAGCAGGCTTTTTACCTGCTGTTCATCTCCAATACAAAAAATAGTTGCTTTGTGGCTATTACTTTTTAAGTATAACTGTAAGCCTTTTACAGCTTCACGCGGTGCAAAATCACCGCCCATCATGTCGAGGGCAAGATTCATTGCAGTAACAGCAAAATTTATGCTTTCAACGGCGCTTTTTCAGAAACCACTTTGCCTTTATAGTAAAGTTTACCTTCACTTACATGTGCACGATGGCGCACATGCATTTCGCCTGTTGCACTGTCTTTGCTTAAGGTTACTTCTTCGGCTTTGTAATGTGTTCTTCTTTTTGCGCTCCGCTGCTGTGAATGCCTGCGTTTTGGATTTGGCATAATTTAAATTTATAATTATTTAAGATCTTTAAGTTTATTCAAAGCCTCCCACATTGGGCTGGCTTCTGTACTATTTATGTTTTCGCTCTGTGACAATTTTGCAAGAACTTCTTTGTTGCATTTGGATTCACCCATCTCATTAACAGAACACTTTTTTTGTAATGGAATGCTAAGATTAATAAACTCAAATATCCAGTCTGCCAAATGAAGATGACTTTCGCCACGACTTATATAATAAACATCCGGGTCTTCTTCCTGCTCATTCATTTCTTCAGGGTTATCCACCAATTTAACCATTACTTTAAATTCATCCCATAGTTGCAAGGTTAATGGATTCCCGCACCGATCGCAATTCATGTCAACAGTTCCGTCAATATCAAACTTTAAAAGCATAAAGCTGCTTTTTTTATCCAGCTCAAGTTTAATATTAGCGGTACAATTTGAAAATTCCTGCTGCCCGTAATTTGTAAAGAACTTATCATCAATATGGTAATCAAAATGATGTACCCCAGGTTTCAGACCAACAAATGCTATTTCAAACTCTCTCCTGAAATTCATAGCCTGAAAATTTGGCTGGCAAAGGTAAATGAAAATTGCTTATGAAACAAAGCTACAACCTCTTGAGGCAATATGCTTTATATTAACACTAAAAGTTTAACAATCTTAAAGAAGTCAATTTTAAGGAATCAATCACTTTATGCTGTTAATAAGAAAATTAAATATATAGCCCTAACAAACCATTTAACTTTTCATTGCGTATACTTATTAAAAGCTTTTCGTCAAAATGTACATTATGGGAGCAGGTAATTTTAAGCCATTTGTTGTTGCAGTTACAGCGGCTTTTTCAGCTTTAATTTATACTAAAAAAAGATTAAAAAAACAAAGCAGGTTAAAGGCGATCCATTCAAAAGCAAACAGCAATCAAAACTATACTAAGAATAACTAACGCATTCTTTTAATTCCTTTTCAGTATAGCCAACATTATATTGTTTTTGTACATCTTCCGGTACGCCATTCCATTGGTTTGGTCTGTTGCCAACATAGCCTATATCATTCCATCCTATTTGTGTTGAATAAAAACCTGTTGCAGTAAGGTTACGCATAAGGTTAAAAAACTGCACACCATAACTCATTTCAGGTTTTGCTTTTGCAGGATAAGCGATTTGATCAACTACTTCAATTTGCTGCTTAGCTGAGCAGTCTTTAAAAGCATTCTGATAAGTATTCAAACAATGAATATCGAGCCATCTTAAACCGCCGCGTAAAGGCGTTTGATAATCAGGCTCATCTTTTACAATAAATTCTATAAAGTCTGCAACTTTTGCATCACTGGCACTACCGCTTACTTCATCTTTCGGAATAATAATATCTGCAAGAATTGTAATAGTGGCAAATTCTTCGGGCGTGAAAAATTTGTCTTCCTTTTTTATAGCATCTTCATAGGCTTTCTCTTCAGGCATCCTGTTAACTGTACTTTCACTTTCCGTTGTTACAGTGCTTACATTATTTTCTTTTTTTTCTGTTTTGCACGCATCAACCAAAACGCCCGCAGTAACTGCGGTTACACCGATTGTTTTTAAATATTTACGTCTGTCCATAATAACCCCCAACCCCTAAAGGGGAGTTTTAACCTGTTACTTTTTATGTAACAGGTTGATATTAAAAATAATTTTTCATTCAAACAATTAGCCTCTTATAAAGTCTCCCTTTACGGAGATTTAGAGGGTTTTTAAATATTTTGTTTTTTCATTTGGTCAACAATGTAATCACTGGTTCTCCATGATAAAGCAAGAATTGTATGCGTGATGTTTTTATCACCTTGCGATACAAATGGTCCACCATCAACACAAAAAACATTTTTAGCATCATGTGCCTGGCTAAATGCATTTAAGGCAGAACTTTTTGGATCACTTCCCATTCTTACAGTTCCCGCTTCATGAATAATGTTGCCTGGATTATGCAGACCATAATTATCTTCAGGTCCATCATCGCCAAAAGTTATAACAGCTCCCATGTTAGTAAGAATTTCTTTAAAAGTTTCCTTCATGTGCTTTGCCTGCTTAATCTCGTAATCAGAATATTTTGTATTGAAGCGAAGTACAGGAATACCATATTTGTCAACAACATTAGGATCTATCTCGCAAAGATTGCTTGCAAGCGCAACTGCTTCACCACGGCCTGCCATTCCAATAGAAGCTCCGTAAAAAAAACGGTAATCTTCTTTTAGTGATTTTCCATAACCGCCTGCTTCTTTTTTCCTGGTACGCACGGCATATTTTCCATTAATATCCTGTATATCCCAACCAAAACCATAAGCCGGCTGATCCATACCACCACCATATTCAATATGATAGCCACGTGGAAAATCCAGCTTTTTATTATCAAGCCACCAGGGCGTATAAACATGCATGCCACCAACGCCATCTTCATTATAGCGTTTACGGTCAAAAAGATTGGGCAGGTATCCACCCATATCGGCACCGGTAGAATCATGTAAATATTTTCCAACCACATTACTTGAATTAGCCAGCCCGTTTGGATGTCTTTGTGATTTTGAGTTCATTAAAAGTCTTGCGCTTTCACATGCACTGGCTGCAAGAAGCACTGTTTTCCCTTCCACCACATATTCCTGCATATCTTCTTTATCTACATAGGAAACACCGGTAGCCAAACCTTCTTTATTTGTAATTACTTCTCGCGCCATGCAATTGGTAAGTAAATCAACATTGCCTGTTTTTAATGCAGGAATAATTAAAACGGATGATGAAGAAAAATCAGCATACACTTTACAGCTTCTTCCGCACTGGGCACAATAAAAACATTGGCCGCGTTCATCATTTATTTTTTTTGTAAGAATTGATAAGCGCGAAGGAATTACAGGAATGTTTAAAGATGTACCTGTTTTTTTTATCAGCATTTCATGCAAACGCGGTTTTGGTGGTGGAAGAAAAATTCCGTCAGGGTCATTAGGCAAACCTTCATTCGTTCCAAACACTCCAATCAAACTTTCTACTTTATCATAGTATGGTTTTACATCGTCATAACTTATCGGCCAGTTATCACCTAAACCATCAATATCTTTCTTCTTGAAATCTTTCGGTCCAAATCGTAATGTAATTCTTCCCCAGTGATTGGTTCTTCCACCAAGCATTCTCGCTCGCCACCATTCCCATTTTGTATCGCCTACGTGCGTATAAGGTTCACCATCAATTTGCCAACCCCAATAGCAGCCATCAAAATCTCCAAAGGGACGAAACTTTGTGCTTCTGCCCCTGCGTGGAGATGCCCACGGTGGCTGCATCTGGTTAGAATTTTTTGCAGGATCATACATTGGCCCTGCTTCAATTAAAGCAACTTTTAAACCTGCTTTTGCAAGCACATAAGTTGCCATGCCGCCACCTGCGCCGGAGCCAATAATTACCGCATCATATTTCTTAGGATTCTTTTTTATTTGTAATGTTCCCATTGCTTGCTTACATTTTCATTAGTGGGGCTAAAGTAACAAACAATTTATGTAACCGTTTAGTTTAAATTGTGTTTTTTAAATAAAGTATTTTTGATTAACAGTTATGAATATAAAACCAGATCTCAATCATGGGATTTACCTGCAAGTGTTAAAAAGTATGACGCCGGAACAACGGCTATTAAAAGCAATTGAACTTTCTGAGCTTACGAAAAAATTATTTCTGCATGGATTAAAAAAAAGATTTCCTGAAAAAAATGAAGCTGAGATAATGGCAATTTATATTGATAGAATACTGCTATGCAACAGACACAATTATTAGAAAAAACAATAGAATTATTAGAACAAAATAATATTCAGTACCTGATTACTGGTTCTTTTGCATCCAGCCTTCAGGGAATACCCCGATCAACACATGATATTGATATTGTTGTTGCGATAAACGCATCTGCAGTTAATTTATTAAAGGATGCATTTCCACCTGCGCAGTATTACTTTTCCGAAGATGCAGTACTGGATGCAATCAAACATACAAGTATGTTTAATGTAATTGATACAACCGGTGGTGGCAAAATTGATTTTTGGATTTTCAATGATGAGGATTTTGATAAATCGCGTTTCGCAAGAAAGTATGAAGAAAATATATTGGGTTTTAAAATGGAAGTGTCTGCACCTGAAGATACAATTTTAGCAAAGCTTCGCTGGGCAAAAGAATCTGGTGGAAGTGAAAAACAATTTTCAGATGCATTAAGTGTTTATGAATTGCAATTTGATAATCTTGATAAAAATTATCTTGATGAATGGGCAACAAAATTGCAGGTAAAAGATTTATTTGAAAAATTAAAAGAACAGGCGAAGCCTTTCAAATAAATTATTAATGAATATTATAGCGATTGACATAGGCACCACACATTGTAAAGCGGTAATAACAGATACAAAAGGAAAAGTTTTAAAAATATCCGAGCTTGCCACAAAACCTATACAACCAAAGCCCGGATGGAATGAACAAAACGCCGATGAAATTTTCAATTCTGTTTTAAAATTATTACAACAAGCTTTTATTTTTTGTAAAGAAGATGTTGCCTGCGTTTCTTTTAGTGCGGCAATGCATAGCTTGCTTGCAGTTGATAAAACCGGTAAGCCATTAATGAACATGCTTACCTGGGCAGATTTGCGCAGCACCAAATATGCGCAGGCATTAAAACAAAAACCCATCGCCAAAAAATTTTATAAAACCACAGGCGTTCCTGTTCATGCTATGTCTCCTTTATGCAAATTGATCTGGATAAAGCATGATGCAAAAAATGTTTTTAGGAAGACATATAAATTCATTTCAATAAAAGAATATATTTTTTTAAAGCTGTTTGGTAAATATGTAGTTGATCATTCCATTGCTGCGGCAACTGGTTTGTTTGATGAAAAAAAATTATGCTGGTATAATGAAGCATTAAAAATTGCCGGCATTAAACAAGAACATCTTTCTGACTTATTTCCTGTTGAACATTATGAAACAGCTTTGTTGCCTGGTATAAAAAAACATTTAAAAATTAAAAAGGAAATACCTTTTGTGTTAGGTGCAAGCGATGGTGCGCTTGCAAATATTGGAAGCGGAATTATCAATGCAAAAAATGCTGCCATAACAGTTGGTACCAGCGGTGCGGTGCGTATAACTTCAAACAAATATTTAATTGATAAAAAGGAAAGATTGTTTTGCTATTATTTAAGCGATAGATTTTATGTAACAGGCGGAGCCATAAATAACGGCGGTATTGCTTTACAATGGATCATAGAAAAAATTCTGCAGAAAGAATTTAAAGAGGAGGATAAATTAACTTCTTTATTAAACGAAGCAATGAAAATAAAACCAGGCGCTGAAGGACTTATTTTTCTTCCATACATTTTAGGTGAACGTTCTCCTGTTTGGGATTCAACCGCAAGAGGCGCTTTTATTGGTTTAACAGCCACGCATACCGAAGCGCATATGATCAGAGCTGTATTGGAAGGTATTTGTTTTTCTATTGTTGAAGTAATGCAGGCATTGGAAGAAACGAGCGGCGCTATCGAAAACATTTACTTGAGCGGTGGTATAATCAAATCTGAAAAATGGGTGCAATTGCTTACTGATATTTCGGGTAAACAAATTATGGTAAACGAATCAGCAGATGCATCAGCATTAGGCGCTGCATTTATTGGAATGAAGGCAATTGGTTCAGTAAAAAATTTAGATGAAGCAAAAATGTTTTTAGAAAATGTGAAATCATTTGCACCAAATGCCAAACATCATCACATCTATAAAAAATATTTTAAGATTTATACAAGTCTTTATCAAAAACTCAAAGGTACATTCGATGAATTATCAATAATAAATAAGGAATAGCATAGCTGCACTTTTTTAATTTTTAATTTTGAGTTTTTACTTCACACTTTTGCAAAAATTTTCAGAATGAATTTGATTGAAGAATTGCGCTGGCGCGGAATGATACAGGATATAATGCCGGGCACTGAAGAACAGTTGGATAAAGAACAAACCTCTGCTTATATTGGTTTTGATCCTACTGCAGATAGTTTGCATATTGGCAGCCTTGTGCCTATCTTATTATTGGTGCATTTGCAAAAAGCAGGTCATAAACCTTATGCATTAATTGGTGGCGCAACAGGTATGGTTGGTGATCCAAGCGGTAAAAGTGAAGAACGCAATTTGTTAAGCGAGGATGTATTAAAACATAACCAGGCAGGCGTAAAAAAACAGTTACAAAAGTTTTTGGATTTTGATGATGCAAAACCAAATGCTGCTGTAATGGTTAATAATTATGACTGGTTCAAAAACATGCTGTTTCTTGATTTTATTCGTGATGTTGGCAAACATATCACGGTAAATTATATGATGGCGAAAGATAGTGTGAAGAAAAGAATTGAAGGCGAAACCGGAATAAGCTTTACTGAGTTTACATATCAACTAATCCAGGGTTATGATTTTTATTGGTTGTATAAAAATTATAACTGTAAACTGCAAATGGGTGGCAGCGATCAATGGGGGAATATTACAACAGGCACTGAATTGATCCGTCGTAAAACTGGCGGCGAAGCATTTGCATTTACTTGTCCGTTACTTACAAAATCTGATGGCGGCAAATTTGGCAAAACAGAAAAAGGAAATATTTGGTTAGATGCCGAAAAAACTTCTCCTTATCAATTTTATCAATTTTGGTTGAATGCTGCAGATGAGGATGCAAAAAAATGGATCAAAATATTTACGTTTTTATCCAAAGATGAAATAGAAGATTTGACGAAGCACCATGAAGAAAATGCGGCAAATCGCCTTCTGCAAAAAACACTTGCAAAAGAAGTTACAAAATTTGTACATGGTGAAGAAGGTTTAAAACAAGCTATTGAAACAACAGAAAAATTATTCGCGAATCAATCTGCAACAGCAGAAAGTTTAAGTGAAGAAGATTTGGAAGGCATGGAAGGTGTTGTAAAAATTGATTATGATTTATCCAAATTGAATTCTGATATAATTTCTTTTCTTGCTGAAACAAATATTTTTTCAAGTAAAGGAGAAGCAAGAAAAATGATACAAAATGGCGGCGTAAGCATCAACCGTAAAAAAGTTTCAAACTTTGATTTTCCTGTTACTGAAAATTTGCTTTTGCACAATAAATATCTTTTAGTGCAAAAAGGAAAGAAGAATTATTATTTGGTGAAAGTGTCATAAAATATCTAAGGCCGTCGGCAGAAATTTTTATTGAAATGATCTAAGAATTTTTTTTAACTGGTGAATGTGGCGTTTTGTGTGGAATACAACAAAATTCAACAGTTCAAACTTTGTTATTTCTCCAAATGCTGGCAAGCTTATAACTTCAGTAAGATTTACTTCACTGCGTACATCTTTTATCTGACTGATTGAATTTTGCAACTTTTCTATCACTTCCTGTTTTGAATAAATCGTTTTTGTAGGCACAATAAATTCAGGCGATTGAAACTTAACGCTGAAATCTAAAAACATTTTTTTTAATTCCTCCACGCGTTCATCAGCATTTCTTTCTGCTGGTTTTCCCTGCATATAAAGTGCCTGCGCAATTGCCTTATTTGACTTTGTAACATGAGATGCAAGTTGTGCTGCCGTCCAGCTATCTTCAAACGGAACTTCATCAAAAATTTTTTCGTTTGCAGATGAAAGCAAATCAAGTAATATAGATGTTGCATCATCCAATTGTGCAAATAATTTTTCCTGGTTTAATGTCTCTGTTATCATAAATCTTTTGTTTGCTGAGGTTCGTTGTTAGCCGTCACTATGACGAACTGAATTACTATTTCTCCTGAATAACGGAAAAAATATTTCCAGCCGGATCTTTAAACCATGCAATTGCCGGTCCCCGCGGATCTCTGCTAATTCCTTTTTCATCAGTTTTAATTTCGCCGCCGTATTGCTCAAATACAATTCCTTTTGCTGTTAGTTCATCAACTGCTTTATTAATATCATCAACAGGAAAATTGAGCACAGTAAAAGTTGCGGGTTCATGATTTGGCTTTGGGTATACCATAATATTATTGCTGCCGGCAATGTGCAGTTCAATTACGCCCATTGGATTATCATGAACTTCTAAACCAAGTGTGTTGCTGTAAAATTCTTTCGCTTTCTGTATATCATTTACAGAAAAGCTGCTGAATGCTTTTGAGTTTTTGAACATAAAGTTTATTTTATAATTAATAAATTAAAGTGCTTTAACCATACAAAGCATTTCCTCGTCGTTCTTGTACCATTCCACGCAAGGTTTCATTTTGTTTACATGCTCATCTTTCATCATTTCGTTAAAAATATCTTTTATACAATGTGTTTTGCTGCGCCAGTTTTTTAATGATGTAAATAAATATTTGCCTTTTTCAATTATGCTTTCTTCATAATTATATTTTGCTGCTTCACCTTCGTATTTTTCTTCAGCAACTGCTTTATAAATTATTTTGCCATTACTGTTCATACTGCTTAAGCCATAATATTCCCTTGCTCCTGCGGAATCACCGGTTTTTTTAATAAGTTCATCAAATGCTTCCTGAATTCCCTCCGGAAAATTTTTTACTTCAATACCAAACACTTTCAGGTCGGTTTCAAAAATTAATTTTTCCATTTATATTAATTTACTACAAACCTATTATTTGTAAATAAATTATAAGCGGTGCAAATACGCCAATGTAAGGGGTTGATAACGACAAAAACATTTTTTATGTTTGTAATGTAATACCCGGTCATGAATGTAGAATAATTAGATAAACCATAGAAATATTCAATTATTAAAATTCATGTTTACAATAAATAAAGCTATATGAAACATGTATCAATTCTTATTCCGCATGGCCATGCCAGCATGGTAAATATTGAGGGCACTCATCAGATTATGAATGAAGTGAACAGCTTACTTACAGGTATGGGAAAACCGCCTTTATTTAAAGTGCAACTTGTAAGTATATCAAAAGAAATAAGCCAGCGAAATGGCATGTTTACAATTACTCCGGATGTATTAATTGACGATGTAAAAAAAACAGATCTCATCATTATTCCTGCAATACATGGTGCTCCGGAAGATGTGATGAAAAATAATGCTGCATTTGTACCATGGATAATTAAACAATATAATAAAGGCGCAGAGATTGCAACGCTGTGCATTGCCTCTTTCTTTCTTGCAGGAACAGGATTGCTCAACGGAAAACAATGCGCAACACATTGGAGCGCAGCAAATGATTTCAGAGCCATATTTCCTGAAGTGAATTTGGTTGATGATAAAATAATGACGGAAGAAGATGGTATTTATACAAGCGGTGGCGCTTATTCTTTTACAAACCTGCTTGTGTATATAATTGAAAAATATGCAGGGCGTGATATTGCCATTATGATTGCCAAAGCATTTATGATTGATATTGACCGCATAAGCCAATCGCCGTTTATAATTTTCCAGGGGCAAAAAACGCATGATGATGAACCAATAAAAAAAGCGCAGGAATTTATTGAACATAATTTTGATGAGCGCATAACTGTTGACCAGCTTGCACAAATGTTTGCATTGGGCAGAAGAAATATGGAACGCAGGTTTAAAAAGGCAACATCCAATACTGTAATTGAATATATTCAGCGTGTAAAAATTGAAGCCGCAAAAAAGAACCTGGAAAGCGGCAGAAAAAATGTGAATGAAGTGATGTATGATGTTGGCTATACTGATCCGAAAGCATTTCGCACAACGTTTAAAAAGATCACCGGCTTATCACCAGTTAAATACAGAAGCAAGTATAATAAAGAAGCGGCAGCGTAATTATTCACCTGCAAGCAAAACCTGCCAGGCTTCATGCACTTTATTTTCATCAAGCAATTGCTTTGCATATTGATGCAATTCTTCTTCCATTTCATCGGGATTTACTGAGTAATACTGAATGATATTTTTTAATTGCTCATCTTCAAAAGCTGCATCAATAAAAGGTAACTCCTGCGCATTGGCCAATTGAGCTAAATTATTTCCGGTTAATATTTTACTGTTCCGAATGCCCGCAGGCAATGTGTCAATGCCAATACCTAATTCTTTATTTGGCTTTGCTACTTTAAAAAGATTTGATTCGTTCACTACACAATACCAATCGCCGCCAAGCCGCGCTACGTGATGCAGTTTGGTTTGATCAATCATAGAACCTTCTTCATTTAAGATTGATTCATCAACATGCATGCACATAACTTCTGCAATTACCAATTGTCCTGCACCACCATTCTCACCAAGGCTTTTTACCTCAAGCACCTTGCATTCCAACTGCACTTTTGCTTCTTTTACACGCGGTGGTTTTATTATAGTTGATGGCAGCTTGGTAAAGCCGGCTTTTAAAAATTCATCTGTGTGTTTTGGATATTCGCAACTGGAAAGGCTTGTTTGCTGCACCATATCATAATCGCAAATATTGATAACAACTTCCGGCACTTCAGCAATATTTTCCAAAGTATGCTTCATAGCATTATCGCGGCCCCTGCGCGATGGAGAAAAAACAACAGCAGCCGGATTATAAGAAAACAAATTAAAAAAACTGAATGGACTTAAGTTTACATTTCCATCTTTATCAATTGTACTCGCTAACGCAATTGGCCTTGGTGCAATGGCATGTTGCAGCCAGTTGGCTTTTTCAGAAAGTTTAAGCTCGTTTATTTGTATAGTCTGCATGATTGAATTGGCCAATTCGTAAATTATTTCTTCTTCTCTAAAATAGAAAACTCATTTTCTTCTTTCATGATTGTATTAGTGAGTTTTCCCAGGCCTTCAACTTCCATTTCAACAACATCACCTTCCTGCAACCATTGCTCTGTATAATTTTCATCATTCAGTTTTCCTGTTCCGTTCAATTCAAGAAAACAACCGGTTCCAACTGTGCCACTGCCAATCATATCGCCCGGATATAAAGTTGTGCCATACGATGCACGTTCAATTAATTCGGCAAACGTCCAATCCATATCACTTAAATTCCCTTCACTTACCTGAACGCCGTTTACACTGCATGTCATTTTTAAATTCCAGCTTTTACCTGTATGATTTTCTTTTGCAGGCACTTCAAATTCTTCCAGTTCATCAAGTGTTACAAGCCACGGGCCTGTTGCCGTTGCGAAATCTTTGCCCTTTGCAGGGCCGAGATTCAACAGCATTTCTTCCATTTGCAACGTGCGTGCACTCAGGTCATTCATTATCATTAAACCGCCGATATATTCATCCGCTTCTTCTGCCGGGATATTTCTGCCAAGCTTAGAAATTACAATAGCAACTTCCAATTCAAAATCAAGTTTATGAAAATGATCAGGCATACACACTACAGGACCCGGACCTTGTATGCTATGGTGATTGGTGAAATAAAAAACAGGATACTGATCAAACTCAGGTATCATCGGCACTTTCCTGTTTCTTCTTGCAGCCGCAATATGCTGGCGAAATGCATAACCATCGCGGCAACTGGTTGGAAAAGGTACAGGCGCCAGCAAACCTGCCTGCTGAACAGGGAAGCCTTTTTCTTTACCTATCCTGTTATCTAAAATTGCCTGGTGCAGTTTTAACGCCAGCGAATAATTATCTTCCCAATAATTAAGAAACATGGTCATTGAAGAGGGCATTTCTATATGCAGCAGGTCAGTATCATACAATAAATTGTTTTCAAGAATTGCAAGCTGGTCATGTTCATCTTTTAAATAGGAAACGAGTTTCATCTGTATAAAGTTTGTTTTTTTATTTGCCAGGTGGAATGCCTGTTTTATATATTCCGCTTGGTGATTAATACAGTCATGGGCATTTTATTAGACAAATCTATGTTTGAAATTTTAGGGAATAAAATTTAGCTATTATTAAGTTACTTTGCATTTGCTATTACCTATTTTATAGAAGACCGTATACATTCCTTCTGGATTTTTTTTGTAAAATTTTTCCATTAAAAAAGAATAGAAATTATTTTTGTGTTGCTGACGCAGGAGGGGATGTAATTGGTTTTATATGATTGAAACAGCATATACGATTTAAACAAAAAATAAACGTTTATGACAGAAAAAGTTTCCAAACCATCTTTCGTAAAAAACAGCGACGCTGAATTATTTCATCTATTAAGAACAGAAGTAAATGCAACTGTTGATAAATTAGAAGAAAAAAGAAGAACGAATATTATTATTAAGGCGATTCTTTTTCCTTCATTATATATTCTTTCTTATTTAGCTGCTCTTAAATGGTCAGCCAATAGTTTAGTATACTATACATGTTTTTTTATGATGGGTTTTTCTGTTGTGTTGAATTTTCTAAATCTTATACACGAGGCTGTTCATAATACTTTATTCAGAAATAAGCGAATCAATAACTGGTATATTCATTTTTTTGATCTGATGGGAGCCAACAGTTATATATGGAGGATTCGCCACATAAGACTGCATCATAATTACCCAAACGTAATGGGATGGGACAGTGATTTTGAGCAGAGCCCGCTGGCAAGGGTTTTTCCTCATGCGCCATTTTCTAAATTGCATAAATACCAGCATATTTATTTGCCATTGCTTTACTCTTTGTATTTAGTAAACTGGCTGTTGGTTAGAGATTTCAGAGATTTTTTTAACAGGAAAAAATTGGTATGGAAAATAGTTGATAAAATCCCTTTCATTGAATATGCAAAGCTATTTTTATTTAAATCTGTTTTCTTTTTTTATACAATTGTATTGCCTGTATTATTGGTTAACGTAAGCTGGAGCCAGGCTATAACTGGTTTTTTAATTATGTTGTTTACAGCAAGCATTATTTCTTTACTGGTTTTATTATCGCCTCATGCAAGCACAGAAAGTGAATTTCCTATGCCTGATAAAGACGGTAATATGCCAACCGGGTGGTTCAGGCATCAGCTAAGCTGCACCAACGATGTAAAGGAAGACAATTGGTTTATACGTTTCTTTATGGGTTGCTTTAATTATCATATTGCACATCATTTATTTCCGTCTGTAAATCATGTTTTTTATCCTGAAGTAACACAGGTAATACGTGAATTTGCGGCAAAAAATAATCTTCCTTACAGGCAATTTTCTTTAATTACTTCACTGCGTAATCATTATGAATTATTGCGTACAAATGCCTTTCACGAAAACATTTTTGAAGAAACAATGTAAGTTGAATAAGTGAAAAGGCAATGATGAATAGGCTTAATTGATTAATTATATTCAAAATAATTTAACAGCATTAATGCCTAATATAACGGCGCCAATTCCAAGAATTATACTTAATATAATATAAAGCCAGAAATATAAATAATCACCATTTCGCAAGAGGTTCACATTTTCATTTGCAAATGTGCTGAAGGTTGTGAAACCTCCGCAAAAACCTGTGGTAAGTGCAAGTCGCCATTCGGTTGTAAGCAGGTTATTTTTTTCGGCAATAGCATTAAATAATCCAATTAAAAAGCAGCCGGCAATATTTACTGTAAATGTTCCTACCGGGAAATTTATATAACCTGCATCAATAAAAATTTTTTGAACAAGATATCGTAAAACACCACCAACACCGCTGCCTGCAAAAACTATCAATGCTGTTTTCATTATTTAATTTTAATTAAAGATTTCCGCTGAATGTATATTTAAAATCAACCAGCCATTTACCATTACGGTTTATAACTTCCACTTTGCGTGCGATCTTATCGTAAGAGTTAGAATAATTAATTATGTGCGTTGAATCATTAATGGTTTCATCATTGCTTATTATTATTGAAGCTGCTGCATAACTATGTTTTTCGTCTGCACTTTTTAAATCATAATCTCTTTTTATTTTTAAAAGATCACTTTGATTATTGCTGTCATCAATCATATAAAAAGCAGCTTTTTTAAAATCACCCTTCAGATAGCCGTCAATAAATTCACGTCCACCATCTAAAGCTGTAACTGCATTTTCATAATTGCTATTGCAACCGCAGGCTGTTAAAACAATAAAATATAAAACAACAAACAGCGCTTTCATAATTCAAAAGTATAACTGAAAAAAATATTTCTTGAAAATGCTTGCAAAAGAAAAAAGTTGACTAATATTATGTTTAGAAATTGACTTGCGTAACCTACATTCTGAAAAATCCTATTCCATTGTAAATACCTTTTGTGCATTAGCCGCAATTTTAAAAATCATTTTTGCGTGCGTGAAATTACGGTGTGTTTGTGTGCATTTTACTTTAGTTAAACAGCGTGCGGCATATATACATTTGTTGTGTAAGTTTTAAGGAAGTGCTGAAACAATAATATTATGTTATACGGTACAATAAACATAAGTGAAAATCAACAAAACATCAGGCAATGGCAGACTCTGATAATTTAAAAAAAAGTTTCTGGAATTTTAAAAAATATGAAGAAAGCCAGTGGTTTAACACGCTTGTGGTTTTATTGGTATCACTCGGTATTTTGTATTTGGTTCTGCATTTACTAACAACGCTTTTTTCTCCTGATGCCGGGTATGAATATGTAAAGCTTGATAAAGATCAGGTTCAGCAGATTAACCGGATTTACTTTGACACTTTATTTTTTAAAAAAGAAACCAACACCTCAAATAAAGCGGATGACACTTTAAAAAATCAGCAGACAAATGATTCGGCTATTACAGCAGATTCAATAAAAATAAAAGATAGTATCAGGTTTAAACTAAATGCGGCTGCGGCTGATACCAATACATTAGATTCATTTTTTTGTTCAGACGCAACTTCTGCAGGAAAAGTGCTTTGTTATTTATGGAATGAATTTAACCATAAACTTGAGCCATCACAAATGATAACGGTGGGAGATTACTTAAAAAACGCAACCTCTATACAGGCAACTAATTTTTTAAGTAATGAACGGTTCCAGGTAAAATCTTATTTCTGGTTAACAGGCCCGCTAGTATATCTTGAAATAATTTTTTGGGCATGGTTTGGGGTTATTTGCAGCCTGCTTTTTAATATGGGCGTAATAAGCAAAAACAGAACTACAGACCCAACAGATCCAAACACCTATTTTGACAGCTCAGAAATCCCTTTTCAAATAGCAAAGTTATTATATGCACCTGCATGCACTTTGGTAATAGTGTTGGGATATAATTATTTTAATGATCAGAACCTGGTGGATATAAGTTCAAGTAAAGGAGTGGTGGTTTTTGCATATATAGGAGGGTTTTACAGCAGCAGGCTGATTGCCTTTCTTGACAGGCTTAAAGAAATATTATTGCCGGCAAGCAATACAAGTGATATGGCCGGTAAGCCGGCACCTTTAAAAAATGTGGTGGTACAGGTTGAATTAGGTGAGCCCGAAGCAAATTTCTGGACGTCTTTAAAAAATGATCTTAACTCACTGCAGGTTACCCTGCAGGAAGAAAACAGCACTCAACAGGCAATTGCGCTAAATATAAATCAAAACCAATGGCCGCTTTTTATAATTGATTTCGTAAAACCTGGTTCTTACACGGCGCAGGCTAAGTGGGCAACAAAAGATGGGGATAGAGATATTAATTTTAAAGCAACAAAAGATTTTGAAATGGCAGAAGCGGATGTGTATGTAACACTGATTTTGATGAAAAGCTAACTTATAAAATACTGAAGCATGCTACATGAAAATTTATTTGTAAAACAGGAAGCAAGAATGGTAAAAAAATTTACGAAAAACTGAACCCTGAATGCTTTTTTAACGACAAAACCTAAACCTTTATACCGGTAAGCCGAAAACGGGATTAAAGAGTAGGCGGAAAAATTTATTGTATGAGTAGTTTCCCAATTCTTGATTTGGTTGTTGGAATCATTTTCGTTTTTTTTCTGTTAAGCATAATCTGCAGCTCAATAGTGGAAATGATTTTAACCTTTCGCAGGGTAAGAGCCCAGGTATTAGGTCAATGGCTGTTAACTATTTTCGACACAGAAATTACAAATGCAGACGGTAAAATGACAAAGCTCGGCCAGGAAATAATGGATCATTGCGCTGTTACAGCCTTATCTCCAAAAGGTGAAGCTCCATCTTATATTGATGCTAAAAATTTTGTTTCGGCTTTATTGGATAAGATCACCACTTTTTCTAAAGTAGTCAACCCAACTTCAATTGATCAGATCATAGAATCAGTATCTTCTTCAACAGCAATTTCAGAAGAATTAAGACGTGCTTTTTTAATTTATGCAAATGAAGCGAAAGATACTTTTAATGCGCTTACCGAAAAAACTACTGGAGCAATAGAAATGTTTCGCAGTAAGATAGAGAACTGGTATGATAGTAATATGGACAGGCTTACAGGAACATTAAAATCAAAATTTACAAGACGGTTTACTTTCATTGCAGCTTTTATTGTTTGTATCCTGGTAAATGCAGATACCATTGAAATAAGCAGGTATTTATACAATAACCCCGAGGCGAGAGCACAGCTTGCTGAACAGGCTTATAAAACAGGTGCAGATGATTCTATTAAAAAAGATATGCAGCAGCTTACACAAAGTGTAAATGCTGCAACAAATAATGATACCGCTAAAATTACTTTAATTCAGTTGCAGGATTCTATTAATGCTAAAATGGCAACTATTAATAAAGCAAAAGCTGCTTTGGAAGAATCTATTCCATTAGGATGGAACAAAGCTGAATTTTCAAAAATTCAAGGTACTGATTGGTTGGTTAAAATTATAGGACTGGCAATTACAGTTATTGCAATAATGATGGGCGCACCTTTTTGGTTTGATGTTTTAAATAAGATTTCAAATTTAAGAGGTACTGGAAACAAGCCTGACGAATCTGCAAAAACTTAATATTATTAATAGCATGTATAAAATAAAAACACCAATAGGTAGCCGGAAAGCCGAAAAGGTATTTAGAGTAGGCATAAAATATTTATATGCTTTTTGCAGATTTACATGTACACCCGTTTTTGCGGCCTTTTGAAAGCCGCTCAAACGATAATGATACCATGAGTGATAATCCCAACAACCTCACATCAGTTTGGAATGTATATAACGTACCAAAAGATACGTTACGGCATTTTATAGGCGAACATGCAGGATTTACCACTTATTCCCAATCAGATTTTACAAGCACGGTAAGCAGCACTGTAAGGCTTTTAGGTGTTTCAATGTATCCGCCGGAAAGCGGTTTTTTTCAAATTCCCAACACCACCCTTCTTGATAAGATAATTGGTTTATTACGGTTGAAGGAAATTGCAGAAATAGAGTTGGGACACATAGTTTCAAGCTTTACAAAAAATAATGTAATCAGGTTAAGGTCTGATGAATACGATTACTTTCAGGAACTGCTTAAGCAACTGCATTATATACAAAACGGGCCTTTCGTTCCTGATGCTTCACTTTGTGTTGGAACTGTTTATTCCCAAATAAAAAATGCCGGTTATACCGTTTTGCAAAATGGAAGTAATGTTCGGTTAATTAATTCAGATCCATTAATACAAATCTTTTTAAATATAGAAGGCGGCAACGCTTTATGGAGTAATGTAACGCTTTCAGGAAAACATTGGAATGGAAGCAATTTTAATGAGCATACTACCAATCAAACATTACATGATTACCAGGCATTGACTGACGCAGACTTTAGAAATAAGATTACGAAAGACATGGTGGAAAATCATCCTGAAACGATGAATGCATTGTGGAGTAAAGATGCCTGTGATATGGTGATGCAAAACTTAAGGCAACTCATCAGCAGCGCAAAAATATTTTCATTTACAATGGCGCATCATTATTATAATGGTTTATGCGGCCATTGCGATAGCCTGCAGCCAATTACAACACTTGGCCTTACAGACCAGAGTTTTGGTAAAGACAGCGATATAACACCGCTTGGTTATATGGTAATTAATGAACTGCTAAAAAATAATGTATTGGTTGATGTAAAGCATATGAGTTGGAAAGCACGTCAGAGTTATTACAGGTTCAGGGCTAATAATTATCCGCAAATACCTATTGTATGGTCGCATGCATGTGTAAGCGGCCGTAAAGCCATTGGCGATGCAGATTTTATTGATACATGGCATCCAAATCCATTTTACCAGGTAAACCTGAATATGTTTGATGATGACATTTTTTGAAACGGTAAGAAGCAACGGAATGATCGGCGTTGAATTGGACCAGCGTGTTAATGGCGTTAAAGACTCGAACACTATTGAAACTTTATGGAAACAGTTTCAATATATAGTTGAACGTGTTGCAACTACTACAAGAAATCCAAACATAAGCGTGTGGGACAATATTTGCCTCGGAACCGATTTTGACGGCGTTATCCATCCTGTTGATGAATTCAAAACATACAGGGAGATGAAATTTTTTGAAGATTTTTTATTGAATGAAATAAAAACATATATGCAACATCCGCCTGCAAATTTTCAGCCGCAGGATTTGCTTGAACCGGATGAAATTTTAGCAAGATTATGTTTTAAAAATTTAGTGTGGTTTGTAAAAGAACATTTTAAATAATAAGGAACAACGCTGAAAATCCTTTAAGAAAATAGTAAGCACCCGTAAGCCGAAAAGGGAATAGAGTAGGCATATAAAATTTATTTTATGACACCAGATAAAAGTTTTTTTGATTTCATCAGGGAACGCGAAGCCTGTAAGCTACAATCTTACCAGGATAGTGCCGGCATTTGGACAATTGGCGTTGGCAGTATTCTTTATGAAGATGGTTCTCATGTAAAACAAGGTGATGTTATAACACAAGATCAGGCAGACAAACTACTTGCCGGTGAAGTTTCCAAAAAATGTCATAGCCTTGATGCAGCACTTGCCGGTGTGAACCTTAATCAGAATCAATATAATGCCTTGGTAAGCTTTACATACAATGTTGGTATCGGCGCATTACTTTCTTCAACGTTGCTAAAAAAGGTAAAAGCAAATCCTTCAGACCCAACTATTCGTGATTCGTTTATGGTGTGGGATAAAGCACATCTAAATGGACAATTGATAGAAGTTCAGGGACTTAAAAACCGCAGAAAAGCTGAAGCGGATTTATATTTTTCTTAAAAATAAACATAGGAATAATGCCGAAAATCCTTTTAAAAGAGAGTAAGCACTCGCCAAGCCGAAAACGGGAAATAGAGTAGGCAAAACAAATAATTATATGAGCTATCAATTACTAAAAGAAGATGTAGTCTTCTATCAGCGATTTTTAAAATCAGCAGGTTTTTATACTGATAAACTAGATGGCAGTTGGGGACCCAATACCGATAAAGCAGATACTGCTTTTTTAGCGGAAGGCTCATCAATTGCGGAAGAACTTGGCAAATTCGATGCACGCAGTGAAAGCAATATAATTACACTCTTCCCTAAAGCTCAAACAGAAGCACGCAGGTTTTTGAATTTATGTAAAAATGCAGGCAAAGATGTGCGCATTATATCCGGCACACGCACTTATGCAGAGCAGGATGTTTTGTATGCACAAGGCAGAACTGCAAACGGACCTATAGTTAGTCATGCAAGAGGCGGACAAAGCAATCATAACTTTGGCATTGCTTGGGATATTGGAATATTTAATAATGGCACCTATAGTACAAATGACAGTGAGTATATAGCTCTTGCCAAAATAATATTACCGCAAATAAATACGCTGGAGTGGGGAGGTAACTGGCACTCATTAAAAGACAACCCGCATTATCAATTAAAAGCTGTCAGCGAAGATGTGGCTATTATTCGCGGACTATTTGAAAAAGGGGAAGTATTTGTTTAGCATATAAGGAGGAACGCTGAAAATCCTTAATTAACAGAGTAAGCACCCGCAAGCCAAAAAGGGATTAGAATAGGCTAAAAAGTATATGAAAGCTTTTAAATTTTACCTCTGCTTTATTGTTGTTTTTTTCTTTGCCTTGTCAGGATTTAGTGCACCGGGTGGTGATACCACTATGATAAGCGATTCAATAGAAAGAATTACCAATCTTAATCTTAATCAGCCACCGGGAGACTCTGCTACGATTAAGGATATTATCGCTATTAAATTAATTACACAAAAGCCCATTTCAACCTTTACAACACTATATGCTGACGGTATCAAAATAAACAATTTAAAACCCTGGAAAGTAAGTGAAAGCGAGAAAATTGTTTTCTTTAAATTAAATGACAGTCTTGAACACCTTTTATTGCGGTTTACAGAAAGTAAGTCGGGGGAAAAAAATATCCTGGCTGTAATTTTTTCTGTCGGTACGGATACAGAAAGCCTTGCAAAAGCAAAAGATCCGATCTATATAGAAGTAAACCAGCATATTAATCCTGGCTGGGTATGGGTAATGACGATCCTTTTCCTGGGATTAATATTTGCCGCCATAAAGTACAATGCTTTAAAAGATGACAACAACTTATATTACAGCCTGAGCCGTACGCAGCTTTTTTACTGGACTATCCTTTTTGTGTTTTCATATCTCTATATCTGTTTTGGCACAGGTTCACTGCCAGATATACCGGGTTCTATTTTAATAATTCTTGGTATAAGTATTGGCACCACTGCTGCCACTAAGGTTATTGAGAACCGGCCAGGCGCTGTTGTTGTTATAGACCCCAAAGCCAAGAGCGAAGGCTGGTTTATGGATATACTATCT